>PPYE01511034.1_pt1 | contig 203751 bp, 182 predicted proteins | sample 1559881 | NCBI WGS metagenome assembly PPYE01 (sample SAMN08240022, study PRJNA423297) | Human gut metagenome, whole genome shotgun sequencing project.
TGGTGGAGGGGGACCATTCCCACCCCATCGCCAAGGGCTGCATCCTGGAACGCCCCAAAGTGGTTTACAACAAAAAGACCGGAAAGTACGTGATGTGGTTCCACCTGGAACTCAAGGGGAAAGGATATGGATCCGCTTACGCAGGGGTGGCAACGGCAGCAAAACCCACAGGGCCATTCAAGTTCCTGAAGGCCGGGCGAGTCAACCCGGGCAAATGGCCCCTGAACATGGATAAAAAGGATCAGACGACCGAATTCACCAAGGAAATGCCCGACTACGTCCGCATCATCCGCAGGGACTATCCCGGCGGGCAGATGAGCCGGGACATGACCATTTTTGTGGACGACAATGGAAAAGCCTACCACATCTATTCCTCGGAAGGCAATATCACCCTTCACATCGCGGAGCTGACGCCGGATTACACGGGGCATACGGGAAAATATGTCCGGGCGTTCATCAACCGCTACATGGAAGCTCCTGCTATTTGCAAACACAAGGGCAAATACTATCTTATCGCTTCCGGATGCACGGGCTGGGCTCCCAACGCCGCCCGCAGCGCCGTGGCCAAAAACATCGCCGGCCCATGGACGGAATTGAATACGGTTTATTGCTTCCATCTCCTTGCCGGAAGGCAGAAGCGGAGCCTTCTGTATGCCTTGTGCTCCGCTCTCCTTATTGCAGCAGTCTGGCTGCTTTATCCGGAATGGCCTTTCTGGGCGGGCTACATTGCCTGGGCACTCGCTTACGCAGCAACGCTGATTGTTCAACACACCATTCCCCTTCCCATCCGCTGCCCGCACTGCGGAAACGCCGGGCTTTATTCTGCTCCGCAAACTCCGGAAGAACAAAGAAGGACGGATACAGGCATCATGCTGGAATGCCGGGGTTGCGGTTCCACCTTTTACACGGACGCCTATTTGCCCTGGCCGGGAAAAATTATCCGCCGGCGCCCCATTTGCCCGGAAGAATGGGAAGAAAAATCTGCCCGTAAACAAGCCGGGCCCGCTTCCTCCGGAGAGGAACGCAGGCCGGAAAGGTCTTTCGTCAACGGAGGAAAAATCTAACGGGCTTTTTTGGAAGCCATCACGTAATTCCTCATGCGCTGGTCTGCGGGGGTGGTGGGGCGTACGCTGGTAACCCAATTGCCGGCCTTATCCTTCTTTTTGATTTCCGTTCTGTCGCGGTACAATTTCGCGGAGAAATCGCTGGAATCAAGAACAACCGGCCCCGGACCTGTCGTGACAATGGGAGTGGGAGGAACCTCCGCAACCACCGTCATTGGAGCGGCAAGGGAATTATACCAGTACACCAGTTCCTGCTGGCCGACAGGATCGTCCGGATAAGGAGCATAAGCTCCGTTATTGGTGGAAACCTTTACATAGGCCGGTTCCGGAAATGTGGTCTGATAGGAAGAGGGGGAACAGGCCCCCAACAACAAAAGGCCGGCTCCGCCGGCAATAATCATGGAATGCAGTTTCATATAGGCATTGGACTCCCTTCCGCCACCTGCCGTTCAGAGGATGTACGGTTCCGGAATATTACGGGCACCCGCGCGTCTTGCGCTTGAGCGCCATTCCCAGCGCCGTAGCCATCATGCGGAGGAAAGGAGCTTGCCGTCCCCCCGGCGGCATGGTTGAATATTATTTCCTCTCCATGATTACGGATTTCCGGCTGAAAGTGTTTGAAACCGTCGCACGGCGCCTGAATTTTACGCGCGCGGCGGAGGAACTGTTCATCACGCAACCGGCCGTCACCCGGCATATCAAGGAACTGGAACGTCTGCTGGATGCCCGTCTGTTCAAAAGGGAGGGGCGAGGGATTGCCCTGACAGCGGAAGGCGTGCGCCTGCTGGCCCATTCCCGCCGCATCCTCAAGGAATACGAAACGCTGGTGGAAGAAATATCCTTTGGCCGCAATTCCCCTGTTTCCGGCGAATTAAGCCTGGGAGCCAGCTCCACCATGTCCCAGTATGTGCTGCCTCCGCTGCTGGCCCTGTTCAACCGTCATTACCCGGAAATACGCATATGGCTGAAAAGCGGCAATACGGAGGAAATAGAACAGGCCGTCCAGGATGAATCCGTGCAGCTTGGCATCGTGGAAGGCACGGCAACGCGCGCGAACCTGCATTACCAGCCATTTATGGAGGACGAAATTATTCTGGCAGGAGGCATGCAGGCCGCCGTGCCCAGTGAAGGGCTCTCCCTCCCGCAACTCTCCCATGTGCCCCTGATCATGCGTGAACCGGGGTCCGGCACACGCCGGGTGGTGGAGGAAGCGCTGAAAAAACACGGGATCTCCGTTTCCGGCCTCCATGTTCTGATGACGCTGGGCAATACGGAAAGCATCAAGATGTACCTGGAGCATTCTCCGGCGTGCTCTTTTCTCTCCTCCCTTGCCGTCCGGGGAGAATTCAAACGCGGAAGTTTGAAGGAAATACATCTCCGCCACCTGGAAATCCGCCGCACCTTCCACTTCGTCGCAGGACATGGAGACCACAGCAGAATCAATGAACTGTTCATCAAGTTTTGCCGATATTATTATAACAAAATTTAATTGGCTATAACAATTTTTAATTAGATTTTATAATGATTGCATCGTATATCATTCCGCAGCCAATCCGGTACGCTCCCGGCCAGATACAACGGGCAGCCGCAACCATCATTTACCGACCATGTCTCCCAAACATCTAGCCAATCCCCTCCACGGCATCCTGCTTATTGTTCTGTTTTCCTTTTCCGCTTTTTACATTGCAGATTTTGAATGGGTGAAACATCTTTCCCTCAGCCCGCTGATCGTCGGCATCGTGCTGGGAATGCTTTACGCCAACAGCCTGCGCAACCACCTTCCGGAAACATGGGTTCCCGGCATTCAGTTCTGCACCAAGCAGGTTTTGAGAACAGGCATTGTCCTGTACGGATTCAAACTGACTTTTCAAAGTGTCATCGACATCGGCGGCTCCGCCCTGACGCTCGACCTTATTGTGGTCACTCTCACCATTCTTCTGGGAGCCGGGCTGGGGCGCCTGCTGAAAATGGACAGGGACACGGCCCTGCTGACCTCCATCGGCAGTTCCATTTGCGGGGCAGCAGCCGTTCTGGGGGCGGAACCCGTCGTCAAAAGCAAACCTTACAAAGCCGCTGTGGCCGTTTCCACCGTGGTCATCTTCGGCACGCTCTCCATGTTTCTGTATCCAGCCCTGCACCGGGCCGGAATACTGGATCTGACGCCGGAACAAATGGGGCTTTTTACCGGAGCCACCCTTCATGAAGTGGCGCATGTGGTGGGCGCCGGCAACGCCATGGGGCAAGCTATTTCCGATCCGGCCATTATCGTCAAAATGATCCGGGTAATGATGCTGGCCCCGGTGCTGGTCGTCCTGAGCATTGTCCTGGCCCGGAGGGATCCCTCTTCCGGCGCAAACGGGGAAAAACGGAAAATTACCATTCCCTGGTTCGCCTTCCTGTTCCTTGCCGTCATTGGCTTTAATTCCCTGCACCTGCTGCCTGCCGGACTTGTGGACGCCATAAACACCCTGGATACATTCCTGCTGACCATGGCGATGACGGCCCTGGGCGCGGAATCCAGCTTTGAGAAGTTTAAGAAAGCCGGAGCGCGGCCTTTCCTGCTTGCAGGCTTCCTGTATATCTGGCTTTTCTTCGGAGGTTACTGGCTGGTCAAGCTGATCAGCCTCTAAATTCCAAAAACACTCCTCCTGCGGAAAGAGGGCAAGGCCTACGCCCTGCCTTTCCGAACAGGAGAAAAAAGCCGTTTCACCGTCAGAACGTGAGAACCGTTTCAGCACAGGTTCACCGCCTCGTTCCATCCTGATTTCCTGCCAGAAAATCCGGTTGAAAAGGATCACCGGAGGAACCATGCCGGCATGGGATGACGGAACATGCGGAGCGCCGCATCCCGCCCGCATTACTCCCGACTGGCCATCTGTGCCGCCCAATACAGACATCCTCTCTTTGCTTTCTCCGCTGCCGCGGCAGGTTTTCCCGGTAAGGCTCAACAAAAATTCATAGTCAAACCGTTTGGAGACGCTATAGTATGCGTACCCAGTTCTTAAAAACAAATGGCAACCAAATTATTCATTCCCGGACCCACTGAAGTAGCACCTGAAGTACTTGCCGCCATGAGCGGCCCAATGATGGGACACCGATCCAAAGCGGCCTCCGCCCTGCAGCGCCGCATTTCCAACAATCTGCGCCGCATCCTGCTGACGGAACAGGAAATTCTGCTTTCCACTTCCTCCGGTACGGGCCTGATGGAAGGCGCCGTGCGTTCCTGCACCGCCAAACGCGCCGCCATTTTTTCTGTGGGCGCCTTCGGCGACAAATGGTACAAGATCGCTACGGGCAACGGCGTGCCCTCCGATATTTTCAAGAGCGAACTGGGGCAGCCCACTACCCCGGAAATGGTGGATGCCGCCCTCTCCACCGGCAAATACGACACCATTTGCATCACGCACAATGAGACGTCCACCGGCATCCAGAACCCGGTGGAGGAAATTGCGGAAGTGCTTAAAAAATACCCGGATGTCGTGTGGTGCATGGACGCCGTGAGTTCCGCCGCCGGCTCCCGGATTGAAACGGACAAGCTGGGCGTGGACGTACTGGTAACTTCCACCCAGAAGGCGCTTGCCCTGCCCCCCGGCATGGCTGTCTGCACGCTATCCCAAAAAGCGTACGAACGCACCGCCTCCGTTCCCAACCGCGGCTGCTACTTTGACCTGCGTTCCATTTACGACACCATCCAGAAGAAGGACTACCAGTACACGAACACTCCCTGCATCTCCATCATGTACGCCATGGACCTCCAGCTCCAGCGCATCATGCAGGAAGGTGTAGAAAACCGCTTTGCGCGTCATGAAGCCATGGCCGAATTCGTGCGTTCCTGGGCGGATGAATATTTCAGCGTCTTTGCCAACCGGGACCACCTTTCCCGCACCCTGACGGTGATCAGCAACACGAGGGACATTGACATTGCCGCCCTGAACAACTCCCTGATCGAACGCGGCATGCAGCTCGGCAACGGTTACGGGGACTTGAAGAACAAAACGTTCCGCATTGCCCACATGGGCGAGCTGACGATGGATGACATGCGCTCCATCACGTCCAGCATCGTGGATATCCTGAAGCTCAAATAAGCGAGGCCCCTGCCCTCTTTTCCGGCTCCGTCCGGAAAAGAGGGCGGAACGCTTCCGCCGGAACATGAACGGAACAATCGCCGGGAACAGGATACATCGCGGATATCCCGGAACTTGTTCATCTTTGATCTTTTCCGCATCCCGGCGGCATTCGTCATCGTCCAAACTTTCAATCAGGCACGGTCTTTCCGGGACAACCCGTTCTTTCAGGACTCCATTTCACGTTATTTGCTGCTGTTCATTGCGGCATGCATTTTGGCCGGGCTTGTTTCCAGCATTCGTGCGCTATATCATCCTTCCCATTACTGACTTTCCGAACTCTCTTCCTTCCATGTCCACTCTCCATCCCTTCCCCGCCCTGCGCCCTCCCCGGGAACTGGCCGCGCGGGTCTCCTCCCTCCCTTATGATGTCATGAACCACCGGGAAGCCGAGGAAATGGCCGCCGGAAATGACGCCTCTTTCCTCCATATCTGCCGTTCCGACATCGACACGAGCGAAGCCGCCATCCATGCCCCGGAAACCTACGCCAAGGCCAGGGAAAACCTGGAAAGGTTTGTCCGCGAAGGTTACCTCTTCCGGGATGAACGGCCGTCTTTCTACATCTACCGACAAATCATGTGGGGGCGCGTACAGACGGGCATCGTCGGCTGCGCCTCCGTGGATGAATATGCCAGCGGCGCCATTAAAAAGCACGAACTGACCCGCAGGGAAAAGGAACTTGACCGGATTGAGCATTTTGACGCCTGCTCCGCTCAGACGGAACCGGTATTCCTGGCCTACCGCAAACATGAAGGTCTTTCCGCCATCATCCGGGAATGGATTAAATTCCACAAACCCGAATATGATTTTACCACGGAGGACGGCGTCACCCATATCCTGTGGCCCGTTTCCGAGCCCGGCACGGTGGAAGACATCCGCAAAAGCTTTGAGGAAGTGGACGCCCTTTACATTGCGGACGGACACCACCGCACGGCTTCCAGCGCCGCCGTTTCCGCCAGGCGCCGCCAGAAACACCCGGACTACACGGGGCAGGAAGAATTCAACTACCTGATGGCTGTCGTCTTTTGTGATGAAGACCTTTTCATCATGGACTACAACCGCGTCATACGCGACTTGAACGGCCTGACTGAAGAGGAATTCATGGAAAAACTCCGTACCTCCTTTGACATAAATCCTGTGGATACCATTCCCGGAGAAGGCTATACCCCCCGCGCCAAGCATGAGTTCGGCATGTATCTGAATGGACGCTGGTATTCCGCCACGGCCAAACCGGGAACCTTCCCGGCCGGCCATCCCATCGAAAGCCTGGACTGCGCCATCCTCCAGGCGAATGTGCTGGCTCCCATCCTGGGCATTGACGATCCACGTACGAGCGACCGCATCGACTTCGTAGGAGGAATCCGCGGTCTGGGAGAACTGGAACGCCGCTGTTCCGGGGAAATGGCGCTGGCTTTCTCCCTGTATCCCGTCACCATGGCCGACCTTTTCCGCGTAGCGGACGCCGGAGAAATCATGCCTCCCAAATCCACCTGGTTTGAACCCAAGCTGCGCAGCGGGCTTTTTATCCATACCATTGAACAATAACCTTTTCCACCGTACCAACATGAACAAGGTCCTTATTCCTACCAAACTCTCCGACGTAGCGGCCAACACGCTTAAAACTGCTGGCTATGAAGTCATCCAGGACGCTGATACGCCTCTGGAAAAACAGGTAGCCACCCATCCGGATGCCGTGGCTCTGATCGTCCGCAGCGAAAAAGTCACTCCGGAAATCATGGACGCCCTTCCTTCCCTGAAGCTGGTCGTCCGCGCCGGAGCCGGTTACGACAACATTGACATTGTATACGCCCGCAAAAAAAACGTGGACGTCATGAATACCCCCGGAGCCAACTCCAATGCTGTGGCGGAAGAAGTCATGGCCATGATTCTGGCCTACTACCGCCACATCGTCCAGGCGGACGCCACCACCCGGGAAGGCCTGTGGGAAAAGAAAAAATACATGGGCAGCGAGCTGACCAAAAAGACGGTGGGCATCATCGGCCTGGGCAACATCGGCCGCAACCTCGTCAAGCGCCTTCAGGGATTTGAACCCATTCTGCTGGGCTACGACCACTTTCTGGCACGCCAGCGCGCCCTGAACATCGGCGTCACCCCCACCAGCATTGAAGATATTTTCTCCCAGTGCGACATTATTACCCTGCACGTTCCGGGCGGCCCCTCCACCCACCACATGGTGAACGCGGAGCTCATTGGAAAAATGAAAGACGGAGCAGTACTCATCAACTGCTCCCGCTACGGCGTGGTGGATGAAGAAGCGCTGGCCGCCGCCAAGGCCGCAGGCAAAAACATCGGCTACCTGACGGACGTACATCCCAAGGATGCGCCCGGAGAGAAGCCTTCCGCCCCCATTGCGGATTTGATTCTTCCCCACCTGGGAGCCAACACCCGGGAGGCCAATACGAAAGCGGCCAAACGCGCCGCAGAACAGATGATCGCCTATTTTTCCGACGGCGACACCTCCTGCGTGGTGAACGGGGAATCCCCCAACGGCCTCAATCCGGCCCATCTTCAACTGGCGTTTCTGCTCGCCTCCCTGGCGCGCAAGGCCGGCGGCAACAAGCCCATCCGCCGCGTGGAATGCACTTTTTACGGCAACCTGCGCATTTTCCGCAAATGGTTTACGGCCCCCATTCTGGAAGGCCTTCTGCCGCATGCGGAAAAAGGGCTCATGCCTGCCGCCGCGGAAGAATCCCTGCGGGAGCACGGCATCGTTTTCAAAGCGAGGGAACCCAAAGACGACAAACCCTATGAAGATTCCATCACGCTGGATGTGGCCATGGAAGAGGAAGAGGAATATTTCCACACCAGCGTGCGCGGCGTGGTGACGGAAGGTATCCCCATGGTCTCCCGCCTGAACAATTTCAACGGATTGTACGCGGATCTGCGCGGCACGACATTATGCCTGCGCTACAAGGACCGTCCGGGTGTTATCGCCCTCATCGGCTCCGCCCTGTCTTCCAATGGAATCAACATTGACAACATCGCCGCCCCGGCCGACCACGCCACCAGGGAGGCCCTGACCGTGATTAAGACCAACCAGCCGGTTTCCGATGAGCTGCTGGATAAAATCGCGAAAGAGATAGATGCCATCTCTGCGTTTTCCCTGAATCTTTAACAGGGAAAGACGCATTTCCGGAAATCTGCTTTTCAGACCGCCCGCTTCCTTCATCTCCGAAGGGAAGCGGGCGGTTCTTATTTCTGCCATGTTGACAAGGCTTACCCATTTTTATATCATTGACCGAATCGTCGGAACATATCCATGCGCTACGTACTGCTTCTCCTGACCCTGTTAACCGCCGGATTTTCCGTCTGGTACTATCAAAACCGCATTTCCCCGGAAGGAAAGGAACTGGCCGCCCAAAAAACAACATTGGAACAGGAGGCCGCAATATTGGAAAAAGCCGTTATCCAATCCCGAAAGAAGCTGGATGATGCCCAGGATGCCACCCGGGCGGCGGAAGAAGAAATAGAGAGATTCCAGCAAGTTTATCTCCAACAAAAAAGGCAGCAGCATCAGGAAATCCAGGATGCCGCCTACCAAAAAAGCGTGGCGGACCAGCAGGAAGAAGTGAAGGAACACGACCAAAAGATTGACCGGCTGCGCCGCCGCATGAAAAGGCAAAGGGAAAGCACCAAATCCGCCAGGGAGGAACTGCTCCGGAAAAAGGAGGGAATGAGAACCCAGCTTGACAGGCTGACCGATCAGCAGAGGAGCATTCAGGCGGAACTGGAACAGGCGGAACGCGAACTGGCCCAAAAACGGGAAGAGGCCAAAAGCAGGAAGAAATTGTCCGGGATTGCCCCTCAGAAGGGAAATATTTCCGAACTTCAGACACAGATGAACCTTATCCGCCAGAAAACCGCAGCTGCTAAGGAAAAAATGAAAGCCGTAGATGCGGCGCTGGAAACTCTGGAAGAAAAGTCTGGCAAACAGGAACGCCTGATGCAGAAGGCGGAGGAGAAACTCACCCAACAGAAAAACAAGGTTCTGGCCGACGACGACCGGGACGAATCCGCTGTCCCGGAACCGGGCGATGAAGACTTGCTGGCGTCTGCCGAATACAGGGAGCTGTCCAGAGATGTACGGAAAACTCTGGAACAGGCCCGTAAAAAAGAAGAACAGGCATCCCGGGCCTATGACGAAGCCCGCGCGGCCATGCGGAAAGTTTCCAGGGAAGAAGTGAAAAAGCTGGCAAAGAAGGAAAAAGACCATGCCTCCTTTCAGAAACTGTTCACGGGTGCAGCCTCCGTCGCGGGATTTATCCTGCTCCTGTTCACAGGTGCGGCCTTCCGCAGCAGCAACAGTTGAACGTCTGCCGGAAAATGAAATGCACGGAGAACAAGGAAGCACCCGCCTTCCCTCAGGGAGTCGTTGACGGACGGCAGGGATATGATAGTCTCAGGCCAGCCTGATCATGCTCACACTGGCCCAGATTCACGGACAACCGGAAATTTTCCATTCCATTCAGGGGGAAGGAGTCTCCCAGGGAACACCCTGCGTTTTCCTGCGTCTGGCAGGCTGCAATCTGGCCTGTTCTTGGTGTGATACGGCGTATTCCTGGAACGGAACGGTTCCCGGAGTGCGCCTCGCGCCTGAAAAGGCGGCTGAACTGGTGCTCCATTATCCATGCCGCCGACTGGTCCTGACCGGAGGGGAGCCGCTCATTCAGCAAAAGGCGCTTCCCGTCCTGCTGCGTCTGTTGCCGGATCATGCCGTGGAAATGGAAACCAACGGCACCATCATGCCGGATACGGAACTGCTGAAACGCGTCACGCAATTCAACGTATCTCCCAAACTCCCCCATTCAGGCAATAACGACGTTAAGACTTGGAAACCGGATATCCTGCGCTGTCTGGCGGGTACGGAGAAAGCCTGGTTCAAATTCGTCGTGGCGTGCGAGGACGATGTCAGGGCCGTTCTGCGGCGGGCTTCCGAAGCGGACATTCCCCCGGAACGAATTCTGATCATGCCCCTGGCCTCCACACGGGATGAGTTGAACGCCATGCGTGCGCAGGCGGTGGAATGGTGTCTCCGCTACGGTCTTCGTTTTTCAGACCGTCTGCATATCGCCATCTGGAACAGCAAAAAAGGCGTTTAAGCACGCTCCTGACTCATCAGGAAAGACAAATGCTTCCCGCTTTTCCGGCCGGAATTCCGCAAGCCTCCAAGGCTCTGCGCCATCGGGAAACCTACGCTTTCTGTTTCAAATCCAGCAGCATCTGGGTATTGCTGGGGTATTTGTTCAGGAAAAACAGGAACCGTTCCATGGCTTCTACGGGTTTATGCCCGGCTAAAGCGCGGCGAATCAGATTCATCTTGTACAGCCATGCTTCCGGCATAATGAGCTCTTCCCTCCGCGTCCCCGATTTCAGAATGTCCACGGCCGGGAAAATATATTGCTCCGCAATGCGGCGGTTCAGCACCAGTTCCATATTGCCCGTCCCCTTGAATTCCTGGAAAATCAGGTCATCCATGCGGCTGTTGGTTTCCACCAGGGCGGTGGCAATGATAGTCAGGGAACCGGCCTGGCGCGTATTGCGGGCGGCGGCAAAAAGGCGCCGGGGCATTTCCAGAGCGCGGGCATCAATGCCGCCGGACATCGTGCGGCCGCTTCCCTTGTCAGCGTTATTGTAGGCGCGGGCCAGGCGAGTAATGGAATCCATCAGCAGGAAAACATGCTGCCCCGCCTCTACAAGCCGTTTGGCGCGTTCAATGCAAAGTTCCGCCATACGGCAGTGATCGCGCACCCTTCCATCATTGGAAGAGGCGTATACTTCAGCTCCGGGGAGGGAACGTTTAAACTCCGTCACTTCTTCCGGACGCTCGTCTACCAGAAGCACCATCAGGTGAATGGAATCCCTGTAATTCTCCAGAATGGCTTCCGCCATGTGCTGAAGCAGCGTCGTCTTCCCTGCCCGGGGCGGAGAGACAATCAGGCCGCGCTGACCGCGCCCGATTGGAGCAATCAGATCCAATGTGCGGGTGGTGTAACGCTCCGGCCGGGTTTCAAAGGAAATGCGCTTATTAGGATTGACCGCCTTGAGCTCTTCAAAGTGCGGGTTCTTGCGCGCTTTCTCCGGAGCAACCCCGTTAACGGAGGCAATTTCCGTCAGAAGAATGCCGCGGTCATGACGGCAGGCCTGCCCATGCACCCACACGGCAGGACGCAGACCGAACCTGCGGATCATATCCTGCGGCACATAAACGGCTTCCGCAAAAGCGTCAAAATCATTATCCGGCTTCCTTAAAAAGCCGAACCCCTTATTCGTAATTTCCAGCAACCCGTCCACCGGTTCCGGCGGCGCCAGCTCACGGGGGGCGCTGTTCTGTGGGGTTCCGCCCTCCTGATTATTATTCCAGCGGTTTTTAACCCGGTCATTGCCGTTTCTGCCATTGCGGCCATCCTGGCGGTTATTCCGGTTTTTGTTGAAACGGTCGTTGTTATTCCGGCGGTTCTGCCTGTCAAAACGCTGCCTTTGCGACTCATTTGTCCGACGCGGCTCCCGGGCGGCATCTTCGGAAAAATCCGCCGCACCTTCCTGCACCACCTTGATGGACGGAACGGAAGCATCCGGCTCCTGTTCCCTCGGTTTCCTCACAAATCTCTGGCGAATAACCTTCGGCCTGCCTTCTGCGGGCTGCTCCGGAACAGAATCGGAAGAATCGGAAGCCGGCTCGGCAGGCGCCGCATGAACGGCAATTTCCGCCTCAGGGCCGGCTGAATCACCGTTCTCCGGAGCAACAGCCTTGGCAGCACGCCTGCGCACCGGCTTGACGGCGGCTTCCGTTCCGGAGACAATCGCAGAGCCGTCAGTTTCCGGAACCTCCTCCACAGGCTTCTTGCGCGGGCGTCCGCGCCGGGGCCTGGCAGGAACATCCTGCGCTTCTTCCACCGGGATTTCAGCACTGCTCTTACGGGAAGTCTTCTTCCCCGGCACATCGACACTTTCCATCCCATCATCCGCCAATTCAGCAACCTTCTTCCTTATCGTCCGCTTGCGGGGCGCCGGGGAAGAATCCTGTTCCGTCCCGGGCACTTCCGCAGCAGTCTGGGGCTTTACCGGAGCTTCCGCCGCAGACTTGGTTTTGCGGATAATACGTTTTTTGGGCGCCGGCTCCGGAGAAACCTGTTCCGGAGTCAAATCTGGGGGGGTATCAGACATGGAAAAGAAAATTGAACTGCAACAACAGGCGTCTCCTGAAGGACAACAGCGTTAACCAAGCTGCTCAAGGATTTCTTCCGCCACATCGAAATTGGAGAAGACGTTCAGCGCGTCATCATAGTCGTCCAGCGCTTCATACAGGCGCAGGGCGGCCTTCGCCGTTTCCAGATCATTAATCACGGAAGCATTCTGCGCCACGGAAATCAGCTTCATGGAAATTACCGTATGTCCGGCTTCACGCAGGGCGGCGCACACATTGTTCAACTCCGTTGGGCTCGTAACAAACACCCATTCATTGTCGGAATCCCCCTGTTCCACATCATCCGCGCCGCATTCCAGCGCCAGATCCATGGCGGAATCCTCCGTAAGACCCTCCGCCATGATGCGGGCCTCTCCCTTGCGTTCAAACTGGTAAGCCACGGAACCGGGCGTACCGATGCTGCCTCCGTTTTTGGTGAACAGGGTACGCAGCTCGGAAGCGGAACGGTTTGTGTTGTCCGTCGCCACTTCAATCAGGAAAGCCGTGCCTGAGGGGCCGTAGCCTTCATAGGTAATCTCCTGGATGGTAGCTCCTCCCAGTTCCCCGGTGCCTTTTTTGATGGCGCGTTCAATATTTTCCTTGGGGGTGGACACGGCCTTGGCTCCGTCAATGGCGGCGCGCAGGCGCGGATTCAGATCAGGATCTCCGCCGCCGCTTTTGGCGGCCAGCATGATTTCATGGGCAAAGCGGGCAAAAACCTTGCCCTTCTTGGCGTCTTCCTTAGCCTTAACGTACTTGATCTTAGACCATTTATTATGTCCTGACATAGAATTGGGAATAATAGTAAGTGTAGGTGAAAAGAGACAAACTAACAAGTGGAACTGTTCTGCAACCCGGGGAACACATTGTCATTTGCAAATACCACGCAGGAAGGGAATCAGGGTGCGGCCATCCGTAAATATGTTACAGGTACCGGATACTCTGCCGGGGAACACGCCGCGCACCTTCAGGAGCTCCGGCTACCTCTTGGCAGTCACTCTCAACACACGTAAAATAACGTATTCCCCAGCATTGGCAATACTTTTTTAGGTCACGGCAACTGCCTTCCCCAAAATTATTCATAATTATTATTTATTAATTTTTAATATATTTCAACTATTTCCAACATAAACATTATTTTATTGATGACAAAAATAAAATAATATATAATCATATCGTTATGAATAGATTTTTCCTCCTTTCAAAAAAATATTCCGCCATTTTCACCTTTATTATTTCCTTTGTACCTCTTGGAATAGCTCAAGACATTTCTCTGGAAAAACGAGTTGAAAACTTGGAAAATGGGATCATGGAAATAAAAAAATTACTCCAAACAACTAACCAATCATCTTCTGTTTCTACAAATTCTTCTCCACAGTCTACTGCGCCTGCACAATCTCCCAAAAATATTGATCCGATCACTTTAACAAAGGGAGCGATGATGGAAATTTGGAAAGTTGATCGTGGCTTTAATAAAGACACGCCACCAGGACTTGCAGCTGGAGTTTTCATTGACAAATCAAACGTCATGAAGTTAACAAATTTCGGATCCAGAAAAGATCTAAAGAATTTTTTGGATAGCTTCTTTGCTGTAAAATGGACAGGATTAATTAAGGTTGAAACATCTGGAGACCATGCCGCTATACTTGAAGCTTATACAGATCGAGATCCTGCTGGTTCTTTCACTTCACATGTTTTCCTCCGTATTAATGGAGAATTGATATTAAGCATGAGCGATGCAAAAAATAACACTTATTTGAGAAAGTCTGCTATTGATACTAATACGATTAATTTAGAGCCAGGATTCCACAAAATAGAAATTTTTGCTTATGTAGACCGATGCAATCATCCAGCTCTTTCTCTAATATCTTATAAATTTTCGTTGAGATCGCAAGAAAAGGCTACCGCAAAAAATTATTCTCCTGCCGAAATGTTTCATATTAAATAATGTTGTATGGATATACAATCAGAAAATAAGAAAATCTCACACCCCGAAAAAAATATATCCCCTGTTTGCTCTATTTTAAGTGCTCTTGCTGCCGTATTATCATTTTTAAGCAATAGAGAAATAGAAACACAGATATTTTTCATATTATTTTCTTTTATTTTAATATTTAAATATTTTTCTTTAAAAAACGGATATGCGAAAAATAAATTGCATTTATTTTGGAAAATTTCAGGAGTAACTATTGTTGTTCTTTTTATTTGCAACTCAGAAAAAACTGCTTCTGAAGATGAAAATATATCAAATGTAACCTATTCCGACAGAAGCGAATTTAAAAGTTCATACGATAACCATTATATTCCTCAGCAGAAACATCTAAATCCTACTCATCTTCATAATTCACTGCTGGATAACAAAGTTTTCGATTCTTCAACACCTAGTGAAAAAAAAGCTTCATACGACATACGACCCGTTTATATTGAAGAATATCCAGAAACTCCCATTATGAAAACTCCAAAGGATGCTGGAGATAAAAAAATTATCACTCCCGTTCTTCATTTTTCTACATAATACGATTACGTTACCTCAGTTTTCTCATATTATGCAGAAATATCATAAAGTCATTTTTGTCAATTCTGTTGTGGAATAAAACCGAAGTCCTAACACCGCCTCTGTTATCATTGACTAAGAAAGGGAGGAAGGCTTATATATGCCCTTCCTTCTTTTTCTCTGTCTTATGGAACAAGCAGCGCACCAGGAAAAATCACATGCGGCCCTTTCCTCCGTCCTGTGGTCCGCCTTTTTAACGGTCATCAAGCTCTGGGCCGGCATTGTAACCGGCAGCCTCGGCATCATTTCCGAAGCCCTGCACAGCGGGCTGGACCTGATGGCTGCGGCCATGACTTTTTACGCCGTAAAAGTGGCGTCCCGCCCTGCGGACGAAAGCCACCCCTACGGGCACGAAAAGGTGGAGAATCTTTCCGCCCTGGCGGAAACAGCCCTCCTTTTAGTTACCTGCGCCTGGATTGTCTGGGAGGCTGTGGACCGTCTGTTCTACAATGAGGCGGAGATTACCCTCACCTGGTGGGCTTTTGCCGTAGTGGCCGTCTCCCTGCTGGTAGATGTGAACCGTTCCGCCATGCTCCGCCGGATAGCCAAAAAGCACAAAAGCCAAGCCCTGGAAGCGGATGCACTTCACTTTACCACGGATATCTGGTCTTCCGCAGTCGTGCTCCTGGGTCTTTTCTGCATCTGGCTGGCCCATCTGGTCCCCGCGGAATCAGCCTGGCACGGCCTCCTGGAGAGGGCGGATGCCATTGCGGCCCTGTTTGTGGCGGCTCTGGTTTGTTCCGTGGCTTTCGGCCTTGCCAAACGTTCCATCCACGCCCTGATGGACGGCGGTTCTTCCTCCCTGACGCGGCAGGTGCTGGACGCCATGAAAAAGAATGCCCCGGATTATCCGGTCAAACGCATCCGCCTGCGTGACGGAGGCTCGCGCATCTTTGTAGAGCTGGATGTGGAAGCGCCTGCGGAACTGCACGTGGATGACGCCCATGATGTGGCGGAATCCATTGAAGGCATTGTAAAGCATGAATTGCCGGAAGCGGACGTCATCGTCCATATCGAACCGGCGCGGGAGAATCTTTCCAATATGGAGCCGGACATGATTATCCACCGGCTGGCCTTGCGCCACCATGTCCGCATTCACGGTTTTTATGCAGGCCACGGCAAACAGGCCCCCTGTTATTTCATGGATGTGGAAATTCCGGCGGATTGGCCCCTGGAACGCGGCTACCATGTGGTGGAGGCTTTCAGGGATTCCATTCTGCATGAACTCAAGCCGGAAAAGGTAATTTGCCGCATTGAACCGGATTGCCGCGACATGGAAACAGGCGCCATTGCGGAACAGGTTTCTCCGGAGGAAGTGCGCCTGAAGGTAAATCTCATTCTCCAGCAGCACAGAAACATCCGCAAGATCCTCAAGCTGGACCTGACCAGGGAGGCCAATTTCCCAACCTTGACCTGTGTGTGTTCCGTGGACGCCTCCCTGACTATCCGGGAATGCCACCAGATCGCCTCGCAGCTGGAAAACCAGATAGAAAACGCACTGCACCACCTGGGGCGCGTTACCGTCATTCTTAAACCGTCCAAGCAGAACAGAAATTGAATGACTGTTGCCGGATTCCCGTAAAAACATGTTCCGAATCCGGGAAGGAGAAACGGTTTCCATTCCGGGCATGGGAACCTCCGCCCGGACAAAGCGGAGCCAACGATTATGAATGGCCCGCAACGGAAACTCCGGGCATTTCCCTGTCCAGCTCCGCGCGAATGCGCTGGCGCTCGGAAACGATCTGTTCGTCGTCCGCACCGCCTTCCCGCAGGAAATATTCCGCCATGGACAGGGCTACTTCCGATTCCGAGGAAAAAACCTGGGAAGCGCCGGCTTCCTTCAGTATATCCACGTCCCTCATGTACTTGGTGTGAATCATCACGTCAATATGAGGGTTAAGCTCCAGAGCCACGCCTACTATCTCCTTGGCGTCCGGAATGGAAGCGGAGAGAATCAGGCTTTCCGCATATTCAATGCCCGCATGGCGCAGAATTTCCCGCTGGCTGGCATCCCCGTAAACAATATCCCCTCCCTGCTCCCGTATAGCGGTAACCGTGTCTATGTTCATTTCCACGATGATGACTTCCACCCCGTTGTCATTCAATATCCTCTTAAGAATGCGCCCCGTGGGGCCAAACCCTACCAATACCACGCGCCGCGCATCCGGAGCGGGCAAGGCCATGCTGTTCACGCCCCCCGGGTCCGCAAGCCCTATGCCGCGTTTTTGCAGCCATTTGACTGCAGGTCCAATCTGCCGGTACAGGATGGGATTTAAGGAAATGGAGACGACAGCCGCCAGAATGATGGCCTGATTGGCATCCGGAGGCAGGATGTTGTACATGAGACCTATTCCGGCGAGAATGAAAGAAAATTCACCCACTTGAGCCAGGGCCACGGATACGCTCAGCGCCAGCGGCACCGGCCGCCTCAGGCAACGAACAACCACATAAGCCGCCAGCGGCTTGCCGATCATCACCACCCCCAGCGTTGCCAGGGCCAGAGGCCAGCAATCCCCCACGGACATCGGGTCAAACATCATCCCCACGGAAACGAAGAAGAGCACCGCAAAAGCATCCCTCATCAACATGGCTTCCGCCGCCGCGCGCGCGCAGAAGTCCGACTGGCCTACAACCATCCCCGCCAAAAACGCCCCCAAAACCATGGAAGCGCCAAAGAATTCCGCGGAGCACACCGCCACGCCCAGCGCAATGACCAGCACAGCCAGCGTAAACAAGTCACGCGCGCCCGTTCGGGCCACGTACCGCAGCACCAGCGGAATGACTTTTTTCCCGGCAAACAGCGTCAGGGCCACCAGCAGGGCCAGCTTGACGAACATCCAGCCAAGCTCGGAAAGAATGCCGCCCCAGTCTCCGGCGCCGCTCTGGCGCGCTTCCATCACGGCGGGGATGAGAACCAGCAGCAGAATGGTAAACAGGTCTTCCACTACCAGCCATCCCAGGGCCACATGGCCGCCGGGCGTATGGAGGTTCTGGTTGTCTTCCAGCACCCGCGTCAGCACTACGGTACTCGCCACGGAAATCGCCATGCCAAAAACCAGTCCGGAAATCGCGGACCATCCGAACATCCACCCGACCAGCACCCCCAGCACGGTAGCCACGGATATCTGCACAACGGCTCCCGGCACGGCCACTTTTTGCACGGCAATCAAATCCTTCAAATGGAAATGGAGCCCCACCCCGAACATCAGCAGGATAACGCCCAGCTCCGCGAATTGTTCCACCGTATGGGAATCCGCAACAAATCCCGGCGAGTACGGCCCTACCACCACCCCGGCCAGCAGGTAGCCCACCAGCGGGGATAAATGCAGTTTTCTGGCAATAAGGCCGAAAAGAAGGGCAGCGGCCAATCCGCCGACAAAAGTGAGAATAAGGCTGAAATCGTGATCCATACGCGCGTGACAGGGATAAGGGGTATTCTTGACCGCCAAGTCGTTTTTACGCTATCGCGTTTTATTTTCCCTCACAAGAACGCATTGCGCCGCATGGAAATGCAGTCGCACTTTTTGCATGAAAAATGGTCCCGGCAAATTTTCATCATACCCTATTTGCGACCGCTTCTAATTAAATTTTCCCATACGGGATTCCTATCAAATGTGTTAGTAAAATTCGTCCTGTTCATTCCCGGGAAGCTGCCGGGTCATTGTCCCGCACTGGCGGTCGGACAAATACCCATACATCACCATCGGCAATTTTTACATCCTGCTGCCGGATAACGGAAATAATCCGCCGGCCCGGAAAATCCAAAGCAGGAACGCCCGCCGGGCAGACACTTTCGTTCTCAGGCTCTTCCATGCTCCATGCCCATACCCCTGAACTTGGAAAAATTGATAAAATACCCCTAATTCTATTTGAATTTCCCGGAAATTAATTTATTTTATATTGGAAATAATTGATTTTTTCAAATCTATGACTGAAGATGCCATATTCAAGGAACAGTGGAACCTTCTTAAGAAGGAGATGGCAATGGGAGACGCCCATCTCCAGCAAAGGCTGGAACAGTTCATTTTCCGGCAATACGGCCGGGCGGTTCTGACGCATTACATTAAAGCCCTTTCCGTCCTGGAGCTCAGCCGCCATTTCTACCTGCGGTTCCGCAGGAGGAGCCGTGCCGTAACGGAACCCATTCTCTACTGGACCGTGCTTGCGGAAACAACCATCCACATGACGCTGGAGGGAGTAAAAGACATGCACCCCTTCATCTCCCTGCCGGCACGTGCCGGCGCAACCTTCCAGCTTGACATGTTAAAAGACTGCTACCTTCTTTATTTGAGGGACCGGGGATATCCCTGCTGGCCCAGGGCCTCCCGCAGAAGCCGCATCATCCGGAACAAATGGAACGCTCCGGAACTGGAAGCCGCCTATTTCCTCCGGTTGTGCCAGAACAGCACGGACCGCCATTATGCCAACGTGATGAACATCCTGCTGGAAGAAATACTGCATATGCTGATTACCCTCCGCCAACTCAGGAACCACGGAAAAAACCTGCTGGAACTCAGAAGAAGCCGGAACTCCAATTCTTCCCCGGGCGGCGTTCCGCCGCCGTCCCTCCGCCCGCAGCACCCTCCCGAAGACAGTCTTTAAAACCATCCGCGCTTTTTCCAAAGGATACTTGAAAAAACCGCCGGGACCTTACAAAATCAACATGCAGTCTCCATAGGAGAAAAATCTGTACCGTTCCCGGATGGCTTCCAGATAGGCTTTCATGACCAGCTCCCTGCCCGCAAAGGCGCTGACAAGCATCAGCAGCGTGCTCTGCGGCAAATGGAAATTCGTGATCAGGGCGTCCACCACTTTGTAATTGTAGGGAGGATAGATGAAGATGTTCGTTGAACCGGAACACTCCCTCAACGGCAGCCCTTCGACCGTTGCCACATGTTCCAGCACCCGCACGCTGGTGGTGCCCACGGCAATAACCCTTCTGGCGTTATTGACTGCCCGGGCAGCGGCTTCAGGAAGAAAAAAATGCTCCGTATGCATCTGATGGTCTTCTATCCTGTCCGCCTTGACGGGACGGAATGTTCCTACCCCCACGTGCAGGGTTAGAAAATCGTGGGGGACGGATGCCAGCAGCTCCGGCGTAAAATGCAGCCCGGCCGTAGGAGCGGCAATGGCCCCTTCATGTCTGGCGTAAACGGTCTGGTAACGCTCCCTGTCGGATGGGTCGCTTTCCCGGTTCATATAGTGGGGAAGAGCCAGACGCCCGTATTTTTCCTCATCCACTTCCCGGTCAAACCGGATAAGGCGGTACCCTTCCTCGTCAATGCCTTCCACGGTGCCCACCGCCTCTCCGACCGCAACCGTACGCCCAAGCTTCATTTTGCGTCCGGGGCGCACCATGCACTTCCACAACAGGGGATTAAGAACCTCCGCGCGTACTATTTCAATGGAACCGTCGTTGGAAAAATATCTTGCCGGAACCACCCTGGTATCATTCAGGATAAAATGATCCCCTTCCCGCACATATTCCGGCAAATCGCAAAAATGCCTGTGCTCAATCATGCCCGTATCCCGGTGAATGACCATCATCCGGGACGCGGAGCGGTCCGGAAGGGGACGGTCCGCTATCAGTTCTTCCGGCAGCGGATAATCAAAATCAATGGTGCGCACGGCCAAGTGCATTGCCACGAATCCTCCGAAAGGTCAATACCTTTAAACCGCAGGTAACACAATTATATCTTTACCCTGCTTCGGTTCATATGGTATGGAAGGACACATGAACAACCTGCTGTCAGCAAACATTTCCAACGCAACCGCCTGGGGGACCATTCTGGTCGTCGTCCTCGTCATCTTTCTGGTCATCTTTTTCGCCATCATCGCCAAATTCTTCAAGACATGGCTGCGCGCCCGTCTGGCGAAAGCGCCCGTCTCCATGAGCAACATGCTGGGGATGTGGCTCCGGAAAGTGCCCTATCCCCTGGTGGTGGACACCCGCATTACGGCCGCCAAGGCGGGCCTGGACATCAGCACGGATGAGCTGGAGGCCCACTTCCTGGCCGGCGGCGACATCGTGGACTGCGTGCTTGCCCTGATTGCGGCGGAGAAAGCCGGCATTCCGCTGAGCTACGACCGCGCCTGCGCCATTGACCTGGCCGTGAAAGGCACTTCCAAGACCGTGCTGGAAGCCGTGCGCACCTCCATCAATCCCCGAGTCATCGACTGCCCGAACCCCAGCTCCGGCCAAACGCGCCTGACGGCGGTGGCCCGTGACGGCATTGCAGTGGCGGTGCGCGCCCGCGTAACGGTGCGCACCAACCTGGATCTCTTCGTAGGGGGCGCCACGGAGGAAACGGTGGTCGCCCGCGTCGGGGAAGGCATCGTCTCCGCCGTAGGTTCCGCCCCCTCCTACAAGGATGTTCTGGAAAAACCGGAGGTGATCTCCCGTACCGTAAGCGACAAGGGGGTGGATGCCGCCACGGCGTTTGAAGTGCTTTCCATTGACATTGCGGATGTGGATGTAGCCGGCAATGTGGGCGCCCGCCTCCAGGCCGAGCAGGCGGAAGCGGACAAACAAATCGCCCAGGCCAAAGCGGAAGTCCGCCGCGCCGCCGCCGTAGCCACGGAACAGGAAATGGCTGCAAAAACGCAGGAAATGCGCGCCAAGGTGGTGGAAGCGGAAGCCCAGATTCCCATGGCCATGGCGGAAGCCTTCCGCAACGGCAATCTGGGAGTGCTGGACTACGCCCGTTACCAAAATGTGGTGGCTGACACCAAAATGAGAGATTCCATCGCTCAACCGGATACGCCTCCCTCTTCCATCAAATAAATTCCCTGGTTTCCGGAAAGGCCTGCTTTTTCCGGAAACCTTTATCCTTTATGGATTTACTGGCATACATGCTCGCCTCCGGAGGCGATGACAATAGCCTAAAACTCTGGTTCTGGCTGATTGTCGGGGTGATTTTCCTCATCAAAAAAGCAATCGAATTGTTGAAACCGGATGAAAAGGATGAGGAACCGTCCGTTCCGGACACGGAGAACCATCATGAAAAACGCGTAAGGGAAGTCATTGCGGAAATGCGCCGGGCAACCCCGCAGCCACAGCAAACCCAACCTGCCGCACCGGCCCGCGCACCGCGGCCCTCAGCCCCTCCTGTAGAGCTTCCCTCCCCCGCCGTGGCCCGCAAACCGCAGCCGATCCCGGCGCCGGCGGCTGCACAACCCGAGGAAACAGCCCGGCAGACGGCGCAAAATGTGCTGGAACGCTACGTAAAAGCTACGGAAGAAGCCCGGCAATCCATGCGCTCTCTTTCCGATGCGGAACAGGCGGCTCTGCAACGTTTGCAAAAGAGGGAGATGAAGGAACATCTGCCCGACCTTCTTCCGTCATCAGCCGCAGTGGAATCTCCTTCCCTGAAAAATTCCCTTCACCACCCCAAATCCCTGAAAGCGGCTGTTCTTTATCAGGAAATCCTTGGAAAACCCAGAGCATTACGAAACGCATCCTTCAGCGGTGAATAAAGAATGGCCCTTCCCGGGCCATGTTCCGTTCAGCCGTCATGCTGCCCCCCTCTTATTCATTCTCCCTTGCCTGAAAAGGTAAGCGGAGGTACCCTCCATCCCGCAATGACAGACACACCTTTGCAGATAGCCGGACGCCAGTTCACCTCCCGCCTGATGGTGGGAACGGGAAAATTTCCTTCCAATGAGAGCATGAAAGAAGCTCTGGAAGCCTCCGGCGCCCAAATTGTGACGGTGGCTCTGCGCCGGGCGGATCTGACGGGTTCCCACGATCCCGCCGCCAATATTCTGGATTTCATTGATCCGGAAAAATACCTCCTTCTCCCCAACACCAGCGGAGCGACTACGGCAGAAGAAGCCGTACGCCTGGCGCGCCTGGCGGCAGCAGCCGGGCTGCCCAACTGGATCAAGCTGGAGATTCACCCGGACGCCCAGTACCTGATGCCGGACCCCATTGAAACGCTGAAAGCGGCGAAAATCCTGGTCAGGGAAGGCTTCACCGTGCTTCCCTACATTAACGCGGACCCCGTGCTCGCCAAACGCCTTCAGGAAGCCGGAGCGGCGGCCGTCATGCCTCTTGGCGCCCCCATCGGCACCAACAAGGGAGTGCTGACCCGGGAGTTGATTAACATCATCATTGAACAGGCTATTGTCCCCGTGGTGGTGGACGCGGGGCTGGGAGCGCCCAGCCACGCGGCGGAGGCTCTGGAAATGGGAGCGGATGCCGTGCTCGTCAATACGGCTATCGCCGCCTCCGGCTCTCCCTCCGCCATGGCGGAGGCGTTCGCCCTGGCATGCCGTGCCGGACGCATGGCTTATCTGTCCGGCCTTCCCGCCGTTTCCTCCCAAGCTACAGCCACCAGCCCCCTGACTTCCTTCCTGCATTAAAAGGCCGGGAAAAAGCCCCGGTTTTCTCCCGCACCCATGGGTCAAGAAACTCCGGGAACATTTTTCGCAATCTTCCTGCGTATCAGGAATTCCAGGATGAAGCAGGCGGCTACAAACAGCACAATCAACGGAATCAGATAAGGCTGGCTGAAGAACATCTGGTAAAAGAACGCCCCCAGAATAAACAGCATCAGAAGAAAGCCCAGGATGATAAGCAGCGCATTTCCCTGAGTCTCTTTCCGGAGCCGCCAATGGGCGACGAACACCGCCAGGTAGCTGATCAGAAAACAGGCCCCCGCCAAATTGGCGATGGCTACCAGGTTAAAGGCATTCGTCATCACCAGAATCCCCAGCAAAAGATAGAAAAAACCCTCCGTTCCGTGGCCCCAGAAAGGCTGTTTAAAAATAGCTCCCAGCTGGCCGTTGCGCGCCAGAGCCCGGGAAATGTCCAGCATGCTGAACATGGTGGCATTAATGGCTGATGCCGTAGCAATGAGAGCCGCTACGGATACGGCCATGAAGCCCCACATGCCCAAAACCGGATAGGCGGCCTGCGCTACGGCCGTTTCCGTATGGCTTTCCAGGGAAGTAGCGGGAACGTTGGACAGTACTACGTAGGAGAGTATCAGGTACAAGGCCAGCACAAGGCCAATAGCCATAAAAATGGCTCTTGGCAGCGTCCTGGAAGGATTTTTCAGATTGCCCGCCGTATTGGCCATCATTCCGTAGCCGGCAAATGCGAAAAATGTCAATCCCACGCTGCCCAGCAAACCGTCCAGCCCTTTCACCGGAATGGGATCCGCGCCCACAGGCACGGAAGAACCGAAGCTGGCAAGCATTAAAACCGTCAAAATCAATAATTTGAATGCCACCATGATTACTTCCGACTTTCCAACGGCCCTGGCTCCCCCCATATTCAATGCCCCCAGCAGCAAAATAGCCACGCTGGCAAAAAGGGCCGTGGAATAAATGGTGACTGCCCTGTCCGGTAAAAACAGGCGGGACGCATAGGCTCCAAAGGATTTGGCCACCAGGGCCACGGTAATGACCAGCGTTCCCAGGTAAATAAGGGTCAGTGCGCCGGACAGGGTCTTATGGGAAAAAGCCTCGTTGAAATAATCCATAATTCCTCCGGAACCGGGATAACGGGAACCCAGTTTGGCGTAGGTGTACCCGGAAAGCAGGGCAGCAACGCCTCCCAGAATAAAGGACCAATATACATTTTTTCCCGCCATCAGGGTCGCCTGCCCCATGAGGGCGAAAATTCCCGCTCCCACCATGGACCCTATTCCTAATGCAATGACGCTCCACAGGGACAGATATTCTTTTGGGGCCTTCCCGTACATAAGGGATTTAGAGATACTACAGGAATGAAACGTTGACCTTTCCGCACGGGATGACACGTCCTGCTTATTCATCCGTCCTGCAGCCCCATCATGACTATTCCGGCACGGCTTTCCCCTTGAATCGTCCGTTGTCGGCATGTAGGGTACGGCTGATGATCAAAACCGCCATTTTTGATTTTGACGGAACTCTTGCCGACACCATACCCCTGTGCCGGGAGGCTTTTCGCCGCGCTATCCGGAAGCTGGACGGCAGAATATTGACGGATGAAGAAATCGAACGCCAATTCGGCCCGGACGATCTGGGAGTTATCCAGAAATTGATTCCCGGGAAACCGGAACTGCATGAACGCGGCAGGGAACTATTTATCCACTATTACTGCAAGCTGCACGCAGACCTGGCTCCCGCCCCCTTTCCCGGAACAGCCGAATTGCTGAGCACTCTCCGCAACCTCGGCATTCGGCTGGCCATGGTCACAGGCAAACGCCTGGAAAGCGCAGAGATATCCCTCCAGTTTTTTCATCTGTCCGAATTTTTTCCTATTCTGGAAACAGGCTCCCCGGAGGGAGGCGTAAAACCGGACCGCATCAAACGGGCTTTGTCCCGTCTGAATGCCGTCGCCTCAGAAGCCATCTATATTGGAGACGCCCCCACAGACGTGGACGCATGCCGCTCTGTCCCTATCCGCATTCTCTCCGCAGGATGGGCCGCGGAGGCGGACATCAACGGCCTCAGGAAAAAAAAGCCGGACTTTCTCCTGACCCGTTTTGAAGACCTGGAACGTTTCTTCCGGGAACATCATGAAAATGAAGGCCTTTAAGATTGCAATCCTGCAGAAAACAGGCTACCATTACCCACCCCGTTAATATCAATCCTTCCATGACTTTTCAGAAAGAATCCGGAAAAGAGGGCCTGAAAATTCTGCTCATGCTCGCCAGCGTCATTATCATCACGGCCGGGCTGCAGGCGGGAAAACCGGTGCTCCTGCCCATCGTTCTATCCGGCTTTCTGGCAATCGTCAGTTATCCGCTGACGACTTTTTTCAAGAGCCGTCTTTGCTTCCCGCACTGGCTGGCAGTGACTTTCACGGTCATCATGGACTTTGGCATTCTGGTGGGCCTGGGCTATCTGGCCCAATACCTGGGGCAGGATCTGGCCAAAACGGTCACGGTCAAATACCAGCCTCTTATGATGGAGAAAATCCATGAACTCCGCGCTTTCCTGATTGAACAGGACTGGAACAACCTGGCTGACCAGATGCTTCAGGAACTTCCGGACCTGCTTAACGGCCAGCGCATCGTGGCGTTTTCCACAGGGGTGATGGGGCAGTTAGCTTCCATGCTGACCTTCACCACCCTGATTCTGATCCTGATGACTTTCTTCCTGGGGGAAGCCCCCCGCTTCCGGGCGAACATCAATAAACTGGGGCATAACAGCGACACAGGCATCCGCAAATTCTCCAAGGCCCTGGCCGGAGTTCAGAAATATCTCATTATTAAAACCTTCATCAGCGCAGTTACAGGGCTTCTGGCTTTCCTGCTTTGCTATTACATGAACGTGGACTTTCCGCTGTTGTGGGGCATCGTGGCTTTCGCCCTCAACTTCATTCCCACCTTCGGCTCCATCATCGCGGCTATTCCCCCCACGCTTCTCGCCATGCTTCTGATCAGCCCGACTGCGGGCATCATTGTTGCCGGCGGCTACCTGGTGATTAACACAGCCCTGGGAAACTGCCTGGAACCCATGCTGTTGGGACGGCAATTCGGCATTGTGACCAGTATGGTTCTGCTCTCCGTCATCTTCTGGGGCTGGGTATGGGGCCCCATCGGCATGCTGCTGGCCGTACCCATTACCATGTTGATTAAACTCGGGCTGGAAAGCTCCAAGGATCTCGCCTGGATCGCCCAGCTCATTGACAACCCTCCCACTCCCAGATTCCCTCTCCCCCCTCTCCATTCCGGGAAAACCAACGAAAGCACAACCAAGGAATAATCCATGCATTCATTCGCTTACAAAAACGGCACGCTCTACTGTGAAAACGTCAACCTTCAGGAACTGGCGGACAAGGAAAGCACACCCCTGTACGTTTATAGCAAACAAACCATTTTAAACCACTTTCACCGCCTCAGGGAAGCTCTGGCACCGCTTAACGCGGAAGTGGCCTACGCCGTCAAGGCCTGCTCCAACATCGCCATCCTGAACCTCATGGCCCGCAACGGGGCGGGATTCGACATCGTCTCCGGCGGAGAACTCTTCCGCGTCCTCAAAGCCGGGGGAGATCCGTCCAAATGCACTTATGCCGGCGTAGGAAAAACCGAGCAGGAAATCCGTTATGCCCTGGCCCAGGGCATTTATTGCTTCAATGTGGAATCCGAAGCGGAACTGCGGGCCATTAACGCCATTGCCGCCTCCATGGGAGTCAAGGCTCCGGTGGCCGTGCGCGTCAATCCCAACGTAGAGGCGGGAACGCACAAATACATTACTACCGGCAAGGCTGAAAATAAATTCGGCGTGGACTTCGAACGCATTGAATCTCTTTATGAGATGGCGGCCCGCGAACTTCCGAACCTTCATCTGAAAGGGTTGCAAATGCATATCGGCTCCCAGCTTACCCAGGCGAAACCCTTCTTGGAAGCCGTCAGGAAAGTCGCCCCCCTGGCTGCTTCCCTGAAAGAAAAACACGGCATTGAATTTTTCTCCATCGGAGGAGGAATTGGCATCGTTTACCAGGGTACGCTGGATTCCGGCGTTCAGGAATGGTGGAATGAGGACTGCGCCCAGCTCACGCTGAGCACTTACGCCCAGACCGTCGTCCCCACCCTGCAACCTCTGGGATTACACATCATTGTGGAACCGGGCCGTCTTATCGTAGGAAATGCGGGAGCACTCATCACGCGTTGCCTGTATGAAAAAAACGGGAAAGCCAAAACTTTTAAAATTGTGGATGCAGGGATGAACGACCTCATCCGCCCCGCCCTCTACCAGGGCTATCATGAAATTATCCCGGTCAGAGAACACCCCTCCGGATCCTGCGTCACAGCGGATGTTGTGGGTCCCATCTGTGAATCCGGAGACTTCCTCGCCCAAAACAGGGACATGCCGGACGTGCGCCAGGGAGAACTCCTGGCCGTACTGTCCGCCGGAGCCTATGGTTTTTCCATGTCTTCCAACTACAATTCACGGCCTATGGCGGAAGAAGTCCTGGTGGACGGGGACCAATGGAACGTCATTCGCAGCCGCCAGAGCTGGGAAGACCTCATCCGGGGAGAATCCATTCCGGAATAACACCCCCATCCCGCCCATCTTTAGAATGCCCTTCCAGCGGTAAAACGAAGGAGGGGCATTTCCTTTCAACCGTACTGAATGGAAAACAAGGCGGAATTTTCAAGTCCGCCAAGCCACGCGGAGCTTCTTTCCGGAGACGCCGCACGCTACTGCCGTACGGGCTCCGGCGGACCGGTCCGGCCGCAAGTCACAATGATTCGAACATGAACATGTCCCGCAAGAGCGTTGCAACCCCGGCGTGCGCCTGAGTTCAGCCTTGCCCTCCTGAAAAAAAACACCTATCATATCCCCGTTATGCCAATAGCCACACCAGAACAATACATTACCATGCTTGAAACGGCCAAAAAGGAAGGCTACGCCTATCCGGCCGTTAACGTGACCACGATCGAAGTCATCAACGGCGCTCTCCGCGCCTTTTCCGAAGCCAAAAGCGACGGTATCATTCAGGTTTCCATCGGTGGCGGCAAATTCGCCTCCGGCAGCTCCGTAGGCAATTCCGCCCTTGGCGCCATTGTTCTGGCGGAAGCAACGCGTCGTCTGGCTGAAAAGCACAACGTTTTCGTAGCCCTTCACACGGACCACTGCCAGCCCGAACACGTGGATACTTTCCTGCGTCCTCTGATTGCCGAATCCCGCCGCCGCGTGGAACGCGGTGAAGCCCCCCTCTTCAATTCCCACATGCTGGACGCCTCCACGCTTCCCATGGCGGAAAACCTCAAGCTTTCCCGGGAACTGCTGAAGGAATGCGCCGAACTGGGCATCGTTCTTGAAATCGAAATCGGCGTTGTGGGCGGAGAAGAAGACGGAGTGGACAACTCCGGCCATCCCGCCGACAAGCTTTACACTTCTCCGGAAGATATGCTGATGACGTATGAAGCCCTCGCGCCCCTCGGCAAATTCATGCTGGCCGCCACTTTCGGCAACGTGCACGGCGTGTACAAGCCCGGCCACGTCAAACTGAAACCCAGCATCCTGCGGGACGGTCAGGAAGCCGTGGTAGCCAAACACGGAGAAGCGGCTCGCATGCCCCTCGTCTTCCATGGCGGTTCCGGTTCCGAACTTTCCGATATCCGCGAAGCCGTTTCCTACGGCGTCGTCAAGATGAACATCGACACCGACACGCAATACGCCTTCACCCGCCCGATCGTCTCCCACATGTGCGAACACATCAACGGAGTGCTCAAGATTGATGGCGAAGTGGGCAACAAGAAGGATTACGATCCCCGTTCCTATCTTGCCAAGGGTGAAAAGGGAGTCGCCGCCCGCCTTCAGGAAGCCGCCGACAACCTTATGTCCGCCGGCAAGACCCTCTTTGGCAAAATCTAAAAAGAGTTCCCTCAACGAATTTAATGCCATGCCCGGTTTCTTAAAAGAAACCGGGCATTTTTTCTGGAAAAACCCGCCAACAGGGTAAGGCGGGAAACGCTTTCACCGAGTATTCATCCCTCTGAGACGACGGGAAAACGAACCGTTCCCCGTCTTTTTTTCTGTCCCCTGGGCTTCTCCGATTACGGGACCATTAACCCGCATTCTTCCGCAAGGAAACCGCTGCGAACATATAAAACGATAGCCGCACAGGAAAAACCAGAATTATTCATAACAGAACAAGGCCATTCCTCCGCTCAGCGGACCGCAGGGACCCCGGCAGCGCGGCCCTACCCCGGCGCTGCTTGAACCACAGGAGCCTTTCCCCAGCGCTCCAGGAACCTTAATTTCCTGCTTTGCGGGATTCCCTTACGCGGTCATTGGCGTTCAGGATGCGCTTGCGCAGACGGATAAAATGAGGCGTAGCCTCCACCAGTTCATCAGGTTCAATGTACTCAATGGCACGTTCCAGAGAAAAAATGACGGGAGGGGAAAGCTGGATGCCGTCTCCCTTCGTGGCTGAGCGGATATTGTTCAAATGCTTTTCCTTGCACGGGTTGACCGGCATATCCATCTGCCGCGGGTTTTCGCCTACAATCTGGCCTTCGTAAATATCTTCCTGCGGCCCCACAAACAGACGCCCGCGTTCTTCCAGCGCTACCAGCGCGAACGGAGTGGAAACGCCCGTCTCCATGGAAACCAGGGTGCCGGTGGTACGCGTGGTGATGTCCCCGGCATAAGGCCCGTAATCCCGGAACAGGTGGGAGAAAATACCGTGGCCGGACGTCAGATTGACCAGCTCAAATTCAAAACCGATAATACCACGGGTGGGAATATAAGCCTGAATAAAAGTATGGCCCGTGCCTTCCCTGCATACCATGTCTTCCATCTGTCCCTTGCGGGCGTGAAGAAGCTTCATGACGCCGTTGGCATGTTCGTCCGGAACTTCTACGTACATCGTTTCATACGGTTCCGTAAGGCGGTCGTTTTCATCCCTCTTCATGATCACGGTGGGACGGGAAACGCACAGTTCATAATTTTCACGGCGCATAGTCTCCACCAGCACGGCGATCTGCATGGCGCCGCGGGCGGAAACGGAGAAAACGCCGGCCTTGTCCGTATCCTCCACCTGGATGGAAATATTCGTCCGCATTTCCCTCATCAGGCGGTCGCGTATCACGCGGGAAGTCACATTCTTGCCGTCGCGCCCTCCGAAAGGCCCGTTGTTGATGGAAAATTCCATGGAAATGGTAGGAGGATCAATCGCCACGAATGGAAGGGGCTCCGTATCCGCGGAACCGCCCAAGGTTTCCCCGATATTGACGTTTTCAAACCCCGCCACCCCTACGATGTTGCCTGCCACGCCGATGGCCGAATCCGTAGTGCTCAGGCCGGAATATTCAAACATGCGGGTCACTTTTCCGGAAATGCAGGAGCCGTCGCTCTGATGGAGCCACACGGTGTCCCCTTTCTTCACAGTGCCGGAGGTAATGCGGCCGATAGCCACACGGCCCACATAATCGTCCCAGTCAATATTGGAAACCAGCATCTTGAATTCACCCTCCGGATCGGCATCCTTCGGAGCGGGGATATGTTCCACAATCTTGAATAAAAGAGGAGTGCAGTCCACAGGAGGTTCCCCCTCCATGGAATTCATGAAGTAACCGTCGCGGGCGGAACCGTACACGAAAGGGGCTTCAAATTGTTCATCCGTGGCGCCCAGCTCCAGAAAAAGCTCCAGCACCTGGTCATGCACGGCGGCGGGATCGGCATGCGGACGGTCGATCTTGTTAATGACGACAATGGGCATCAGCCCTTCCTGAAGGGCCTTGCGGAGCACAAAACGCGTCTGGGCCTGCGGCCCTTCAAAAGCGTCCACCACCAGAAGCACGCCATCCACCATTTTCATCACGCGCTCCACTTCCCCGCCGAAATCCGCGTGTCCGGGAGTATCCACAATGTTGATCGTGTATCCATTCCAGAGGATGGATGTATTCTTGGCCTTGATCGTGATGCCTTTTTCACGTTCCAGATCCATGGAATCCATGGCGCGTTCCTGCACGGCCTGGTTGGCCCGGTAGGCGCCTCCCGCCTGCAAAAGTTGGTCAACCAGGGTCGTCTTCCCATGGTCAACGTGAGCGATGATGGCGAGATTGCGGAACTTGGAAGGATCTGACATTGCGCGCGAGAGCTAAAAACACCGGAAAATAAATGTCAAGTCTGCTCCATGAATACCGACTATATTTTCAGCGTTTGCAAGCCTCCCTGCCGCCATTGCCGCAAGCGATGGAACTTTTATTTTCCTCCGGTGAATTTATAGCTTCCCCCCCTCCTCAAATAGGAGTATTCTGCTCCGGCATAAGTAATTTCTCAATTCTAGATAACAATGAAGATTTGGTTAGATGGAAAGCTGGTGGAACAGGAGGAAGCAAAAACCTCGGTTTTCGACCACGGCACACTCTATGGAGACGGCATTTTTGAAGGTATCCGGTTCTATAACAAGCGCGTTTTCCGCCTGGAAGACCACATGGACCGCCTGTACAACTGCGCCCATTATCTGTTGCTGGATATTCCTTACACTCAGGAAGAACTCTCCAACGCCGTATGCGAAACGGTCGCGGCCTCCGGCCTAAACGACGGCTATATCCGTCTGGTGGTTACCCGCGGCGTCGGCAATCTGGGGCTCAACCCATTCAACTGCAAACGGTCCTGCGTCTTCATCATTGCGGATAAAATCTCCCTGTACGATCCGGACGTATATGAAAACGGGCTGGCCCTGATTACCAGCTCCGTGCGCCGCAACCGTCCGGACACCGTTTGTCCGCAGGTCAAGTCGCTCAATTATCTCAACAACATCCTGGCCAAAATGGAAGCTGTGCGCCAGGGTGCGGCGGAAGCCCTGATGCTGAACGACCTGGGTAATGTGGCCGAATGCACGGGCGACAACATTTTCATCGTGAAGGACGGTACCGTGTTCACACCGCCAGTTACGGACGGCTGCCTGGACGGCATCACGCGCCGGGTAGTGCTGGAAATCTGCCGGGAGCTGCAAATCCCGGCTCAGGAAAAGACCATGAACCGCTTTACCATCACCTGTGCGGACGAATGCTTCCTGACCGGCACTGCCGCGGAATGCGTTCCCGTGACCAAATTGGACGGCTATCAGCTGGGCTCTGGAAAAATCGGTCCTGTCACAGCTCGAATCCTGGCCCGTTTCCAGGAACTGGCCCAGACCACGGGAACATCCTGTTAGAACCAGCCAACCCTTTTTTGGACCAACGAAAACGGCTCCGCCAGATGACGGAGCCGTTTTTTTGTGCTATTCCGTTAAATATAAAAAAGAAAACACAGGTAAGCACATTCCCGCAGGGCTATACGGCAGTCTCCTCTGGAAATGAAGGCTTGTGACCTTCACGGCCTCCCGTTCCGAAACGCTGCAGAAGAATCCAATATGAAAAGCCGCGCCGCTTGTGAAATGACAAGGCAAGCGACATCTTGCATGTCCGGCCGCCACGCCGGACATGCCTCAACCTGAAAAAAGGCTATTTCTTCTTGGGCAGGCCGGTTTCCGGGTCAAACTGCTTAGCCTGCTGGGCATGTTCTTTCGTCTGATAGAACCGAACGTAATCAATCAGGAATTTTACAGGATACCCTTGCCCGTCTTTAGGAGCTTTCTCGCACCAGGTGCCGCCCACGGCGGAATTGAGAATGAGATAGAACGGCGTACGGAACGGATTCCCCGCCCCATTGGCATAATTAGTGGTATTAAGGTCAATGGACTTCACCAGCTTGTCATCCACCATCAACTTGATGGAATCCTTGTCCCATTCCATGACATAGGTATGAAAATCATCGGAAAGATTCTCTATCTTCACAGTCCCTCCGCGGGAAGCGTCCCTTGTGGACACGCCGTCCGGACTCAAGTGGAAAGTGGAATAAACCACATCCGGCTGTTGGGAAATATTCTCCAGCATATCAATCTCCCCGTTGACGGGCCAGCCCCATTTATTCTTGCCAAGCAACCAGATGGCAGGCCAGATGCCCTTGGTTTTGGGAACCTTGGCACGCACTTCCAGTCTGCCGAACATGAAATTTTTTGTTTTGATCGTCGTAACGGAACCGGAGGTATAGGGCATGAACTTGGTATTCTTGATCCAATCCGCGGAACTTTTCTTATAATTGACATTGGCGAACTTTTCAAAATGGGTTTCCAAAACCAGGCAGCCATCCTCCAATCTCATATTCTTGGGTCGGCCTGTATAAGTCTGCTGGGAGCCCTGGTTACGGATTACTCCCAACTCCGGTTTCCACTTTTTGGCGTCTATCCTGGAACCGTTGAACTCGTCACCCCAGACATAAACCCACCCGCCGGGGAGGGTCCTCGGAGGTTTGGAATCTTCTCCCTTTACAGACATGCAAAGGCATGCAGTCAACAACACGGCAAATAGGCTCTTCATACGGAGCAATACTGCACCTAGTTCCGCAGCCTTTCAAACAAAATACATCATTCGGGACCACATACCTCCTTTCCCCTGTCAAATGGCGAAATATCCTGCAAAATGAATAGAACCCTTAACCCGGCGCATGCTATGGTCATGATATGAAAACCACTTTCCCTCCCCATGGCCGGGCGCTCCTCCACCAGACGCCTGCAGGTGCTGTCGTGATTGTGGAAAACGGCACAGCCGTCACCCATCTTTTCTTCAGCCGCATGGCACAGCCGGAGCATTTGGAATGGGAGGAAACACCTCTGCTGCGTCAAACGGCTGACCAGCTGGATGAATATTTTCAAGGTTCCCGCCGCGTATTTGACGTGCCGCTTTCTCCCCAAGGAACCGAATTTGAACGAACGGTCTGGAAAGCCCTTCAAGCCATCCCCTATGGAGAAACCAGAAGTTACGGAGACATTGCCCGGCGAATAGGACGCCCATCAGCATGCCGGGCAGTAGGACAAGCCAACAACCGGAACCCTGTCGGCATCATCATCCCCTGCCACCGAGTCATCGGAGCCGACGGCAAACTGACCGGCTATGCAAGCGGCCTGACCATTAAACAATACCTGTTGGAATTGGAACAGGGCTCCGCCACTCCTTTCACATTATTCACGGATGTGGAACGCATGCCCGGAAATACTCCGGCCAGTCCATAAAACGGCAGGACTGGAAAATTCCGGTCAGAGCTGCATACCGTTTTCCGTCTGAGGAAGAGGCATGGATTTCAAGGCGGCCTTGGGGGATTCAATACCCAGCCATTGAAGAGGCAGCAATTCACCCGTTACCCTGTAATGTTTGTAGGTTAATCCGGCAAACACAGCCAGAAAAAATATCAGGACGGCATAAAGGGCCATCCATAAATAATGATTCCGGGTCGTGCGGGCGGCTTCATCCGCCAACTGCTGTAAGTTCCGCATAGCGATCGAAGGAGCGGCCTCTTCTTCTCTCCCGGATAATTCGGCAGAAAATCCCGGAGATGGCTCTTCCGCAAACCGGAGCCTGGCATCCCCCAAAGCGATTTCATCGCCATCGTAAAGGGTTGCGGCGCCCATCGGCGTCAGGCCGTTGATTTTAGTTCCATTAGTAGAACCAAGGTCCTCCAGGACATATCCCCCTTCCTTAAACTGAAGCAAGGCATGCTCTCCGGAAACCGACTGAAAGGGAAGCACAATCTCGCAATGCTCGTCACGTCCGATGCGTGCGAAATATTCACCGTTCTTCGGAAGAACTATGGTTTTTTCAGAACCGTCGGGAAGGTGGATGGAAAGGCGTGGCATGATTCCTGGAAATCATGCCACGCCCATATTCATTTTCAATCCAAAAGACCGTTTGCCCATCACGTATAAGAAAAATGGCGATATCCGCCTTTCCCCAGAAAGACAGAATTCCATGCAGATTCATGATATGGGTTCATCCTCCTCAATTTTTATTTTTCCCGCATACTTTCAAAAAATATTTTAAGCAATTATAGTGGCCTCCGGGGAAGTTTTCCATAAGTAATCCACTCATTTTAAAACATTACATGAAATACTGAATCAATTTTTTTCCTGATTGGAAACAGACCTTCCGAAACTGCGACGGATCATGCCGGACACGAACACTGCGCAAACGACAATCTTCAAGGGGGACAACTTGTTGGGAATCGCTAAACAGGCCATTTTCAAACATACCGTTTTCCGGGAGGGCCGCCCTCCCGGAACATAGGGATTGGATATACGCGCAAACTGCCGTCCTGCCTTTGGACATGTCCTTCACTATCTCGATAATTTTTTTATTTGCCTGGAGCGGCTTAAATCAAAAGAACTCAACTGAAATTTTTTCTGCTGTCTGGCATCTGCCGCTCCTCTTCTGGCATGGAGTTTATTCACCCTGGGTTCCCTTCCCCGTCCGTTACATGCAGACGTCTGCATGACACCAATAAAAGCGGCATGTCGCTGCCGCTGTCCCTGATTATTTTAATAAGAGGAATTTTTCTCTTCATTTATTACTGTGAAGACAGCCAGCATGGCACAAATCAATCCGGGGCATCGTAAAAACATCCGGAGTTCCCGTAATGATTCGAAATCCTCTTTCACGGGAAAGTCAGCGGCCTACACCGTGGAAAAACCGTGCAGCCCTGCACATGTCTTGCGTTTTGAAGGAAAATGTTTCATATTCAGACCATGTTTGTTGACAACATCCGCATATTCGCCAGGGCAGGAAAGGGAGGAAACGGGCTGGTCAGCTTCCGAAGGGCCAAATTCGTGCCCAAGGGAGGCCCGGACGGCGGTGATGGAGGCGATGGCGGAAGCGTCATTCTGGAAGTGGATCCGCACACGAATGACCTGCGTTCTTTTTTTTATGATCCAAAATTAATCGCCACGGACGGGGTAGGCGGACAAAGCGCCAAGAAACATGGCAAGAACGGCAAATCCGTCATCGGGAAAGTGCCCCCCGGTACCATTATCTACCGCAGCAATGCATCCTCCATGGCGGAGGCGACCTGGCTGGAACGGGAAGGCGAAGGCATTGAACTGGAAAAAATAGCGGATCTGACGGAAATCGGCACCCGGTTCACGTTGTGCCAGGGCGGCCTCGGCGGCAAGGGAAACTGGCATTTCCGTTCCGCGACCAACCAGGCGCCTACGGAAGCCGAGATGGGAACGGAAGGGGAGGAAGGCGTCTTCTTTATGGAATTGCGCCGCATTGCGGACGCCGGGCTGGTAGGCTACCCCAACGCGGGGAAAAGCACATTGCTGGGAGACATTTCGGAAGCCAAGCCCAAAGTAGCCAGCTATCCTTTTACCACGCTTCAGCCTATCATCGGAGTGGTGGAATTCGACAGCTTTCGCCGCTGCGTTGTGGCGGACATTCCCGGCATCATTGAAGGCGCACACAACAACCGGGGCCTGGGACATGAATTCCTGCGCCACATCACGCGCTGCAAGGTGCTCGTCTTCGTTCTGGACATGGCTGGCAGCGAAGGCCGCGACCCCATTGAAGACCTTCAAAATCTCCGCACGGAAATTAAACTGTACAGCGAAGACCTGGCCAAACAGCCCTGGTTCGTCGTCGCCAACAAAATGGACCTGGAAGGAGCGGAAGAAAATCTGGCTAACTTCCGCATGCGTTTCCCGAAAGTGGACATCATCCCCATTTCCGCGCTCAATGGAGACGGTATTTCCCGGCTCAGGAACAGGCTTGATGAGCTTGTAGGTTATAAATTCATCCGTTAACTTATTCATTCAACTTTCTTTCAACCTTTGACATGACAGCCCCTCTCTCCGTAACGACAGCTTCCGACCAGCTTCTGTGCCGTATCGCCGGAATTGGAGACCTCTTCGCCATTGAAGGGGAATTCGTCACCGGGAAGGAAATACCCAGCGGACACATCAACACCACTTACAAGGCTACCTACCGTAAAAGCGACGGGACGGAAGATTCCTATATCCTCCAGCGCATTAACGATTACGTCTTCAAAGACCCCAAAGCCGTCATGCGCAACGTGGAAAAAGTCACGCGCCACATCAACTGGAAAGTCCTGCGCCGCCTGAAGGATTCCGCCGGCCAAACCCTCAACCTCTACCCGGCCCGGGGAGGACGCAACTACATTGACATCCCCGGTGACGGCATCTGGCGCTGTTACAACTACCTGGCCGGCACGCACACCTACGACGTGGTGGAAAACACCCGCCAGGCCTACCAGGCAGGATTTGCCTTTGGGTCCTTCCAGGATTTGATTAGTGACATGAATCCGGACGACATCGTGGAAACCATACCTGGCTTCCATCATACCCGGAACCGCTTCAACCGCCTGATGGAAGTGGCGGAGCTGGATCCGCAGGGGCGTCTCTCCACCTGTCTGCCTGAATTGGAATTCATTAAAGCCCGAGAACAGGATGTGGATCGGTTGCTGAATCTTCAGGAAAGAGGTGTTCTTCCCACCCGCATCACTCATAACGACACCAAAATCAACAATGTCATGCTGGATGAGGACACCGACCACGCCGTCTGCGTCATTGACCTGGATACGGTCATGCCCGGCCTTGTACTGTACGACTTCGGAGATATGGTGCGCACCGTCACTCCGCCTACGGAAGAAGATGAAGAAGACCTGGACAAGGTGCGCATGCGCATGCCCATGTTCCAATCTATCGTAGAAGGGTATCTGACCGCTGCCCACGGCTTCCTGACCCAGGCGGAAATAGACCAGCTTGCCTTTTCAGGAAAACTCATCACGCTGGAAATCGGCATCCGTTTCCTGACAGACTATCTGGAAGGCGACCCATACTTCAAGGTCTCACGGCCGAACCACAATCTCATCCGCTGCCGTACGCAGCTAAAACTGGTGGAATGCATTGAACAGGAACTTCCTGCCATGGAACAATACGTCAAGCGCGTCGCCAGGGGGATGTCCAGAAAATAGGGAAAAGCTTTTCCTTCTTCCATTCCACTACCTCCGGGGACGGCTATGCCGTCCCTTCTTTTTTATATTATTTGAACATGGCTGCCCATTCCATAATCCAAGAAACATTACACGCAATAGCCAAGCCATGTTTGAAATACCAGACATCCAACTCAATCAATATGGCAAGCCGGCAAGGATCATGTTCCTGGCTCCATATGCCCCAGACGCTCCCGATTTCTCCAAAAAACCCTACACAGGCAATGGAGGCTACCCTCAGTACCACTACAACATTTATAAAGCCATCCAGGACATAGGCTACGACGTCGTCTCCTCCTCCAAACCCTATTCCGTCCAATTCGCCAAGGGAAACGTGGACTATGTATTCTCCCTGATGAACAGGTTCGCCATGTCCAGGCCTGAAATATTCATTTCTTCTTACTGCGAATTCATTCAGGTTCCCTACCTGGGCGCCCCGCCCAACATCCGCGCCATAGCGGAAGACAAATTTCTGACCAAAATGGTATTCCGCTCCCTGGAATTGAACGTTCCGGAAGGCATTGGACTTTCCGGAGAAAAAGGTATTCCGGCCCAGGCCCCCTTCCCTGGCCCCTATTTTGTCAAAAAGCGTTTTGGAGCCGCTTCCGGCGGCATCCGGGAAGACAGCATCTGCAGCTCCTGGAAAGCCGTGGGTTCATGCGCCCGGCGCCTGATGGAAGAAGGGCACGAAGTGCTCGTGGAACAATACTGTGAAGGCATTGACGTCACCGTTCCCGTACTGGGTGGGGAAAACCCCGTCATCCTGGGATATGTGCAGCCGAAATCCGACAAACCAGGCAGCATCATCACGGAAGACCTGAAACTGCACGACCATCTGGGTTATCAGCTGGTCTCCGTTCAGGATATGGAGCAGGACATCGCCAGTGACGTCCGGAAAATCTGGAGCGCTCTGGGGCCGATGGACTATTTCCGCATCGACTATAGAATCGACTTCGAGACGGGAGAACGGCGCATTCTGGAAATGAACATCTGCTGCCACCTGGGCAAAAGCGGCTCCATCTGCCTGGCGGCCGCAGAACACGGCTACTCCCAGGAGGACCTCCTCAAATACATTATCGCCTACAGCATGGACAGGCAGAAAAACCTCCGCCAATACGGCACATGGCTCATCTGACCCGCAGGAAAGAAGCGGTTCGCATTCCGGTCAGAACAAAAACGGCAGTTAGGAATCAGGTATCCGGCTGATTGCCTCAAACACCTCCTGCCAGCTTTCCATGGAAGCTTCCTGCCCGCCCAGGGCCATGCCCCGCTCACGGGCGGCAGCGGCCATGTCTTCCCGGTAGTGGGGCTCCCAAGCCATTTTAGTGGCGTACGTGATGAAATCCCCGGGGCATTCGCACAGCCATCCGGTCTTCCCGTGTTCCACCATTTGTTCCCACCCTCCGCGCCTGTCCACAACAAGCACACTCCCGCTTGCCATGGCCTCAAAACCCACACGCGGCCAATTCTCCGTCGTATCGGTAGGCTGCAAAACGATGTGGCAGCGTCGGTAAAACTCCTGTTGGGACAAAGACTTTTGATCATGGAAAGTCTCCACCCAATCGGGAGGCCTGCCAGTCTTCACCTCGCTCCGCTGGTCAAAACCGAGAAAAGTTCCCCTCTTCCGGACCGGAGAAGCAAAATGCTCGTAAATATGCCACGTATCCTTGCTGAACTTATCTTCATCCTGCCGGGAAATGTGTCCGGCTCCAAACCAGTCCGTGGAACGCCCTGCAATAAAAGGAAAATCTGCCGCATCAAAATACGGCCTAAACGTCATGAACCGGATGGCCGGGTCGGGATTTAAAGCCCTCAGGCGAGGAATGACGTTTCCCATTACGTTGCTATTTTGATAAAGAAACAGGGAAATATCTCCACGCTTCATGGCTTCCTTTTCCCTGCCGAAAAGCCAGGTCATGCAATTGACGAAAACTGTCCTTCTCGTCCGTTTTCGTATCTTCGGGAGAGCAGCCAGAAACTCTTCATTACAAAAACTGATGACGGGAGCCCCTGCCGGAATGGCCTCCCAATCATAGCCTTCATGCACCGTAACACCCAAATTCATCATCTCCGGATAAAGCCCGGCACAGTATGCATTTTTCTGGGTGGGGATAAGATGCATTTCCATCCCCATCTGTCTCCAAACCTTAATCTGGTGATAAAGCTCGGCTCCCGCACCGCCGTAAAGGGATGGAAATCCAACAATATAGAGAGAATGTATCATTAATTAATCCCCAAATCATATTTTTTGAACTGTATGGAATAGTTTTGCCTCAAGATTTCCAAAACATTCTGACTGTTGATATTCAGAAAAATTATTCAGATGAAAAACAGAGAAAATGAATAAAACAAGACTAAAGTAACCAATTCCAAAAAAATTAATTGCATCAACACATTATTCAAAAATCAAAAATACATCGAAATTTCGAATGAATAATTTTTAGATTCGACCTATAGCTTTATCTATTAGTTCCAGAGCATGTGCATAAAATTCATTATCATCTTTTCTATTTTCGAATAAAATCCACTTTCTGACTATATTGAGTTGATTTTTGGTATACGAATCATAGATATCTCCTGTGGTCTTTGTCCACCAAGGGACTTCTTCTCCCAAAAAATCAATTCCTGTTAGAGTATTCATCATCCATTCCCTCGTATCACTCATGTACCTCTTCACATTTGTTATTTCCTCAAGATAAGAAAGCCTTATGATTGAAGGGAAGAAATATGCAAGGGCTCTGCTTGTAGCAAAACTCACAAATTCGGCATTATCGTACCATTGTATCGCAGGAACATCAATCCAGCGCTGGTTTAAAAACGGTTCCCCGCATTCTCGTCCTTCATCATCCGGATAATCAGGATTTGCAATAAGATTGCGAATATTGCCTGTTGGGAAAATAGAAGTGTTCAAAGGGAATTCTTTTTCCACCTCTTGAATCATGCTCGCTAAAATATCATGATTATAACAAATCATAGCCATGGTAATTGTTGTTTACATTTTTCATATTTGTTCATGCAAGTTGAGTAACCTTTTACCATCTGCTTAATTTGCTTCTCGTGTCCCGGATCTACGCTGTCAAAGCAATTCGTATCATATTCTTCTCTCGCTCGTCTTGCTTCTTCAAATTTATTTGCCCTGTTTTTAAAAACCTCACAATCAGAAACTGTTGGACAAGGAGGAATATCTATATCTTTACATGACTGTCCTCTCATAGCGTTTTTGGCTTCTTTCTTTTTCCGCTTTAATTCTTCACAATCTGCTTTAGGAACTGTATTTGAAACAGGAACGGCAATTGGCTCGACTTTAGGAATTACATTCTCAGATATTTTTTTAATAACTTTCTCTGTTGTTCCTGGCGCAATAACTTCAGTAATGGCTACGGTGGTTACTGCAACAGCTGCAACTATCAATCCAACTGGATTCAACAACGCCGGCAATGCAAATCCAAACTTTCCTTGTACGTCTACAAAAGCGCTGGGGAAATTTCCCACGTAACCATACAAATTTTCCTGAGGACTTTCCATCATCGGATCCCTGCTTACCCACCTGCCATTTTGAGGATTATAATAACGGTAATTGTAGTAAACCAGCCCCAGTTCGTCATCAACGTATTCGCTGGAGAACCGGAACGGATTGTCCTCTGCGACATTTCCTTCCATCCTGACAATATTCCCATACGGGCCGTATTCGTACAAGGCGCGGCGGCCCGCTCGGATGCCGAAGAGCGCCGTGGTGTTTTTCAACAGGTCGTGCGTGTAGTACAGGTTTTCCGCCCAGGTTCCCGTCTCATCAAAGAGGCTCATGGCCAGGATGCGCGTGGCTGCCGGTTCCAGCGGATCCCACAGATAGGTTTTTCGCAGCACGGGCATCGCTGATTCCGTCGCGGCGGCGGCGTCCAGTTCCGCGATTTGCAGGTAGCCGTGATAGATGAACCGTTTCTTCGACATCAGGATCTCTCCTTCATAGACGGCTTTCTCAATCCGTCTGTTCAGATAGTCGTAGCGGCACTCCACCCGCCTGTTCCCCTGAATGAACCTTGCCGCCTGGTTCAGGGCATTGTAGAAAACTTCCCATTCTCCCGTAGACGTTTGAATCTTCGTCTGGTTGCCGTCGGCATCATAGGCAGGTGCAAAAGACGCTCCTTCCTCCCGGGTGATGGCCGTGTACTGGTTCAGATTATTGGCCGTGTACGCCTCCGCTGACGCGCCCGAACCTTCCCGAGAGGTGACGCGGTTGCCGATGTTGTCGTACGCATAGGAATACGTTCCTCCCCGGCTCATCGCGTCGGCGGCCAGTTCGCTGCGGTCGTTGTAACTGTAGCTGTGCGTCAGGCCGGGAGCAGGAGTATTGAAGTAATCCTTCTTTTCCGTGGGCCTTCCCAGTGCGTCGTAGGCATAGTCGTTTTTGGCTGGATAATTGGCGCTGCCGGGACGCAGATAGTCGATTCTGGTCAGCAGATTCCGTTTTTCTTCCCGGGTGTACCATCTCCGGAGGGTATTGGGGTAGTCGAGCGTTTCCAGCAGTCCGTTGACGGCGTGGTAGCCATAGACGAAGGGATCGGCGCCGTTATTGAGCGAGACCGTAGAAAGACGTCCGCAGCCGTCATATTCCCAGGCCGTCTGCTGGACAATACCCTCTCCATAATGCAGACTGTAGCCCGAAGGCCGCCCCAAACCGTCGCGCAAATAGTTGAGCGCGCTTGCCGTCAGTCCTGCCGTAGCTTCCGATTCCGCTTCATTATATTGGTTGTAAACCAACGTCCTTGTTCCGGAATCATCCGCAACCTGAGTGAGCAGGTTCAGGTGGTTGTAGACATAATTGAGCGAAGGAGTCGCATCGTTGTGAATGACGGAGACCAGGTTGCCCGTCTGCGGATCATAGGCATAAGAGGTTGCCAGAGGCGTTCCCTGCCCGTCCACCGTCCGGGCCTGTCGTTTAACCGCCAGCCTGTTCCAGTCATCGTAAGAGTAGCTTTCCCCATGGCCGTCGGCATAGGTTTTAGCCGTCATCAGGCCGGAGGCGTCGTCGTAGCTCCACGTCGTCATGTCCCCGTCCGTCCGTTCCCGCGGATCGGCAGCGATGGTTTCCTCCGGAACGCGGAATGTCATGAGGGATACCAGCCTGTCCGCATCATCGTACGCAAAGACGGAGGGCTGGAGGGCCGTACCGTATTCGGCGGTTTTGCGCCCTCGCGGGTCATAAGCGTAGCAGGCCGTGTTGCCCAAAGCATCCATGACGCAGGAGGGAGAAGCCGTGGACAGGTCATACTGGATGGTGGTCGTATTGCCGGCTGCATCCGTCCTGGCTGTTTCACGGCCGGCGATGTCAAAGACGGTAACGGCGGCATTGCCGCGGGCGTCCGTATAAGTCTCCGTGCTGCCGCTGGCCGTATAAGCGCGGGAAGAGGCGGTCAGAACACCCGCATGGTCTTTCCGGGATACGGTGTACCCGTCTATGACGACAGTTTCCGCAATGACGGAAGAAGCCGGGGACTGCGTTTTTACCGTCCGTCTGGCCGGAGCCGTGTATTCCGTCCATTGCAGGGTTTCATTGCCCCGCGGATCGGTGGAGATGTTTTTTCCGGCCAGCGAGGAGGACAGGGAAGAAACCAGCTCGGCCGTGCTTTCCGCATATGTTGTTCCCTGGCTGTTGCAGCGCGTGGCTGTGGTTACCCGGTACACGCCGTCTTCCCGTTGCCGGCGGGCATAGGCGTACTCCGTGACGAGGGAGTTGGCGGGAGTGGGGTTCTCGGCCAGCTTGAGCGTGGTTTTGACGATATTGCCAAACGGGTCATAGTCATAAAGCAAAGGAGCCATTCCATCCACCTGCTGCCGCAAAAGCCTGTTGTTCAGATCAAAAACGCGCCGGTCATGAACAAGGCCTCCGTTGGCGTTCGCCCGGGAGACGCGCACCATGTTGTCCCTTCCGTCCGTGACGGTTTGTTCCACCAGCTCCGGTTCTCCCTCCGCCCGGGGAAGAAGCGTGGAACGAACCACGCCTTCCGCGGAGTATTCCGTACGGTAGAGGAGATGCCTCTGCCCCGTGCCGCTTTGTTCCAGCACGGTTCCGTCCGCATGGCGGATAGTGACGAGCGTCGCTCCCGTCGGCGTGGTGACGGTTTCCGTCAGTCCGTCCGCACTGTAGGCACGCGTACTGCTCCTTCCTAAGACATCCGTTTCCTGCACCAGCTGCCCCAGCAGATCGTAAACCTTGCTTTCCGTCGTCGTCATGGGGCCGACGTCCCGGCGCGTTTGCAGGATTCTGCCGAAGGCGTCCCGCTTGTAGCTGACGATGGTTTCAGGAGTGACGACCGTTTCTCCGTCCGCGACTTCCGACCGGCTGACTTCCACCAGCTGGCGCGCCGTATTATAGGAGTAGGTGGTCATGATGCCGTCTTCATCCTTTTCCCATAAGGGGCCGCAGCACATCATCTCCCGTTCCGTCACCCTGCCGTTGCCGCGCGTACGCTTAATCCACCGGTTTTCCCTGTTGTATTCGTAATCCGCCGTATCCGTCAGCGTCCAGGTTCCATCCGTCAGCAAGGCGTATTTCTCAATGCGCGTGTTATTTCCCTGAGCGGAAACGTACGTGACTTTCCTCGTGCTGTGCCCCGGTACGGCCTGCCCCGCTATCTGCGTTTCCCTGGTCTCCCTGTAGAGGGCGCCGTACTGGCTGGCCGCTTCATAGCCATAGACCGTCTGCACGCCGCTGGCGGACTGCTTCATCTTCAGCCTCCCCCGGGCATATTCGTTGGGCGCCGCCGGCAGCCACGTTTCCGTCACTTCCAGCTGTTCTCCCTCCGCACCCAACGCCGTGGTGCGTTTTTCCACACGGCGCACATGGTTGACTTCCGTATAGGTGTAATGCGTATCCGCCAGCCGTGCGGCGTTCATAGTGAGCACCACGTACTGGTGCGCAATATCCGGATCGGCATGGTCGGAGCAGCGGTAATAGGTGTAGGTGCCCTTCCTTCCCCCGCCCGCCCAGGGTTCCATCCGGACGGTTTCACGTCCGAAGGCGTCGTAGGACCAGGTCTTCTCGCTTCCGTCGGGAGCCGTCTCCCGGATCAGTTTGCCCACGGCGTTATAAGCGTAAGTCGTTTCACGAGCATAGTCGGTTCCATAAGCCTCAATACGGCTGGTGCACAGGTTGCCGCTGCGGCCCTGTTCATAGGTTTCGCACACCCGGGAAATAGGAGTGCCGTTTTCCCCGCGCTGCACGGTAGTGAAGAGTTTCCAAATCCCCGAAGAAACCTCCTGCCTTTCACGGATCGTGAAAATAGAGTCTTCCCCTTCCCCCTGGGACATGCACCAGGCCCCTCCCGTCCCCTGCCAGTAGCGGGTGACGTAAGGCGCACGCCCTTCCGCCTGCTCCGTGACGGTGAGCTTGCCGGTCTCCGTATTGCCCTCAATGGTAAAGGTTTTAAAAGGCGTCCCCGTAACGGCGTAAAGACCGGTGGAGACGTTTTTGGCCCCCACCTGCTCGGGCAGATAAAAGGCGATCACATAGCCCGTATCCGTCACGTTTTCAATATTGGCCAGACCGTCCCACAGGTTCCAGACCTGGCGGATGACATCATCCGCGCTTCGGACGATGTCCAGGTAATTAGCAAAATCCTGAGCCGTCCAAGAAGAACCCAGCTTGGTCCGGTAGCCGGAGGCCGCACCCAAAGCGGAAACGGAAGAACCGCCGTAGATGACTGTATTGCCCCTGGCGTTGCTGACCCTCATTTCCGCCGCGCTGGCGGAAGCCGAAACGGCACGCCCCTCTGCCGCGGCATACGCCATGGAAACGGAACCCGTCCTTTTCCGCGAGCCGCCGATGGAGCCTGCACTGGCCGCGCCGGCATAGCAGTAATAGTTGGCGCGGGTGCCTCCGTTCCGGATCTGGAATGCCATGTCAGCCCCCAGCTCCCGACCGGAAGGGGGCAGAATACAGCTGGCCATGGGATGCAGGTATTGCAGGGCTGCGGGCGTCCACAACCTGGAAGAGAAGTTATAAGCCACGATCTCCAGCATCCCGTACGGCACGCCTTCCATACCGCGGAAGGAACCGAAGCTGGTGCGCCAGACCATGCTGGTTTTCCGCGTCTGGGCAGTCACCCGTTTGCCTGCGGAAGAGAACTTTCCATAGGCGGAGGCGGAGGAAACCAGGCTGCGCACGGCAGACGCGCCGGGGGAACCGCCCCGGTTGTCCATGCAGTCATCCGGGGAAAAGGGATTGTCCGGATCAATCTCATCCTCATCTCCGCCGTTGTCGCCATTCGGGCACGGATTGCTGGAACTGCTGTTGGGAGAACTGCTGCTTCCACTGCTGGAGCCTCCGCATGGATCATCATCGCCCTCGTCGTTGTTGTCCACTGGCTCCGTTTCCGTCTCCGGGGGCACATAGGAAGAAGAAGAACCCGTTTGCCGGTTGGTAATTTCCACCTTCAGGTCAAAGGTGAATTTGGCAATGTTGTTATTGGCATTGGGAATGGAAATATTGCTATAGTCCACATGTGCCCGATGCATTCCGGGCTCAATGCTGAAAGAAGCCGTCTGCGGTTCGTAGCTGCCGCCTCCGTACTGTCCGCGCGGGCCAATGTCCAGCCGTTCTTCTCCATCCACGGTCAAGTTAGCCAGATCGTCGGCGCCCATGGTCACCTTGCATTCAGCCGTTTCATCAGGCCCCAGCTCCCTGACTTCAAAATCCCAGTCCCAGCTTCTTTCAAAAGCGTCCGTTGGCGCTTGTTCGTCGATCGCGGAGGGAGCTCCGCTATTGGAATTGCTCATGCCCGTCAGGGAATTGACATCGTTATCAAAGGATTGTTCTTTCATGGTTTGAATCGGATTAGCTATTGAAACGCAAACATTGCATCATCCCAATCTTGGAAAAACTGCAATAATTTTTATCCGTTCCTTATCCATAACAACAAAACCTCCTGTTTCAACACGTCCAACACGGGATGCTCCTGGCCTTAGCCGTGTTCAATATATGGTGACATTTCTTCTCTGCGCACTTCCGAATGGAAAACTCTGGCCCATATGGAAAATTCCGGAAGTAGCATATCCAAATGGCCTTTAACTGCACGCCATGAAACACAGCAATTTTTCGTTTAACATGAATTCATGAAATCTTCAACAGAAAAAGAATGATCTCCCTAAATTGAAAAAGAAATCCAAAATCCATAAAAACGGCTATCGCCTTCGGGCATGTTCAGCATCCCTGACATATCCGAACGGAAAGAAAGCAGGATAAACTACCCACATCCGAGCATCCATTCCTGAATTTTACAAGGAAAGCTGCTCCTTCAAACGCTCCAGCAGATTGCCGCAACCGTCCTGCAGCAATTTTACCACATGCTCAAAGCCTTCCTGTCCCCCATAATAGGGATCCGGTACTTCTTCATCCGGAAAACAAGTCGTGAAAAAACACATGGGCACTATTTTGCCTGTCCATTGTCCCTTTTTATCCAATCGTTTCAAATCCCGCAGATTTTCACGGTCCATTCCCACAATCAGGTCAAATTGTTCCAAATCCTCTTTCCGCACGGGGCGCGACTTAAGTCCCGGATCCTCATATCCGTATTTTTTCAGTGCCGTCAGCATCCGGCTATCCGGAGGGCAGCCCCGATGATAACCGATCATTCCGGCGGAATCGCTCTCAACCAAATGTTCCAAACCTTGTTCTGCAACCATTTTTTTGAAAATGATTTCAGCGGCAGGAGAGCGGCAGATGTTGCCCAGACAGACAAACAGGACTCGGTAAGGTTCGGGAGCATTCATGGACGTCATTTCTTTTTCAGGATAGGCAGGCGGCAGCCCCATTTCAAGAGGGAAGAGTTTATGCATGGGAAACGGAAACACCCACGAATATTGCATGGGGCAGAGAAAGGAACTGTGCCGCTCATTCAAAAATAAGATTCTCCTGTGTTTCGGCTTGCGTTAGAGGATGTCCGGCTGTAGATTATCGCATGGCAGATTTCCCTCTTGGATTAAGTTTTGATGACGTGCTCCTGCTGCCCCGCCTGAGCGCGATTCTTCCCGGCGATGCAGACATCAGTTCCCAGCTTGTTCCCGGCTTTGACATGAAAATCCCCGTGTTGTCCGCGGCCATGGATACCGTTTCCGAATCGGAACTGGCGATTGCCCTGGCGCGGGAAGGCGGCCTGGCCGTCATCCACCGCAACAACCCCATTGACATCCAGGCGGCCATGGTTTCCCGCGTGAAGCGTTTTGAAAACGCGGTCATCCCGAACCCCGTCACGGTCAACAAGGACATGACGCTGGAAGAAGTCCACCAGATCATGATGGATCAAGGTTACTCCGGCTTCCCCGTCGTGGATGCCAACCGCAAGCTGGAAGGCATCATCACCGGCCGCGACATGCGCGGCGTGGACGATTACCAAAATGTCCAGGTCAAGGACGTAATGACCCCCCTTTCCCGCCTAATTACGGCAGCTCCCATCACGACCATTGAGGAAGCGCGCCACATCCTTTACACCCACCGCATTGAAAAGCTTCCTTTGGTGGATGAACACGGCGTACTGGCCGGCCTTATCACGGAAACGGATATCCAGAAGCGCGCCATGTTTGCAGACGCTTCCAAGGATGAACACGGCCACCTGCGCTGCGGCGCCGCCGTGGGTGTCGGCCCCGATTATCTGGACCGAGCCAAAGCCCTGATTTCCGCCGGAGCGGACGCCCTGTTCATTGACGCCGCCACAGGACACACGACCCGCGTGATGGACGTGGTTTCCAACCTCCGCAAGCTGACGGACCGTCCCATCGTGGCCGGCAACGTGGTTACGGCGGAAGGGGCAGCCGATCTCATCAAGGCGGGCGTGCAGGCCATCAAGGTGGGCGTGGGCCCCGGCTCCATTTGCACTACCCGCGTCATATCCGGCGTGGGCATGCCCCAATTCACCGCCATTCAGGAGGTAGCCTCCGTGGCGCGTCCCGCGGGCGTCACCGTCATTGCGGACGGCGGCATCCGCTATTCCGGAGACATTGTCAAAGCCCTGGCCGCAGGCGCCGACCTGGTAATGCTGGGCGGACTGCTGGCAGGTACGGAAGAAAGCCCCGGCAAGGTGGTTCATTACCAGGGCCGCCACTTCAAGCAGTATCGCGGCATGGGCTCCCTGGGCGCCATGCGCCGCGGCTCCGGCGACCGCTACGGTCAGAACAGCTCCGGCAAGCTCGTTGCGGAAGGCGTGGAAGCGCGCGTTCCGTATAAAGGCATGCTGGCGGACGTGGTATTCCAGCTCATGGGCGGCCTGCGCTCCGGCATGGGTTATCTGGGTGCGCACAATCTGGAGGAACTCCGGAACAAGGCCCGGTTCGTTCAAATCACCTCCGGCGGGCTGAAGGAAAGCCATCCCCACGATATCACCATCACGGAAGAACCCGTCAATTATTCCTGTTAACTCCTCCCTCACATGGACGACAAGCACCTCGTAGCCGTCATTGACTTCGGCTCCCAATACACCCAGCTCATCGTACGCCGCGTGCGCGAACTGGGCTACATGGCCAAGCTGTATGCGCTGGAAGACCTGGACCAGATTCACGAACCCGGCGCCGTCATCCTTTCCGGCGGCCCCAAAAGCACCACGGATGCGGACGCCCCGGACATTGACTTTGAATGGCTCCAAAGCCTGAATGTCCCCGTCCTGGGCGTGTGCTACGGCATGCAGCTGCTGAACATCAAGCACGGCGGCACCGTAAAAGCCAGCAACAAGCGGGAATACGGCCCCGCCGCCCTGCTGCCGGAAACCTGCGTGGGCCTGTACCGGGACATGTCCCCTTCCTCCCAGGTATGGATGAGCCATTCGGACACGGTGGACCATCTGGCGGAAGGCTGCCGCGTAATCGCCCGCAATGCGGAAGGCGTCCCCGTCTCCCTCCAATGGGGAGAAACCACCTTCGGCATCCAATTTCATCCGGAAGTGACCCATTCCCATGAAGGGCGCACCATCCTGCGCAACTTCCTTTCCTGTGCGGCCAACCTTAAAAAGTTCGACATCGGAGACTTTAAAAGGGAACTCATCCGGGAAATCCGGGAACGCGTAGGCAACAGGCAGGTGGTCTGCGGCGTCTCCGGCGGCGTGGACAGCACCGTTCTGGCCGTTCTGTTGCATGAAGCGGGCGTGAACATGCGCGCCATCTTTGTGGATAACGGTCTGCTCCGCAAAAACGAGGCAGAGGAAGTGCGGGCCAATTTCGCCCGTATGAACGTGGAAATTGAAACGGTGGATGCCTCCGAACGCTTCCTGGCGGCTCTGGACGGAGAAAGCGATCCGGAAAAGAAACGCCGTATCATCGGAGGCCTGTTCATCGACGTTTTCTGGGATGCCGTGGGAGACGCGGAAATGCTCGCCCAGGGCACCCTGTACCCGGACGTGATCGAAAGCGCCTCCAACGCCAAATCCAAGGCCTCCGTCATCAAGACCCACCACAATCGCGTGGAACGCGTGCTGGAACTCCAGGCGCAGGGGAAAGTACTGGAACCCCTGGCGGAACTGTTCAAGGACGAAGTTCGAGAACTGGGCGCCTCCATGGGCATCCCGCATGACATTCTGTGGCGCCACCCCTTCCCCGGCCCCGGCCTGGCCGTGCGCTGCCCCGGCGTAGTCACCAAAGAACGCCTGGACATCATCCGGGAATGCGATGCCATTTTCATCGGCAATCTGAAAAAATACGGCTGGTACGACAAAGTCTGGCAGGCCTATGCCGGCCTCATCCCTGTAAAAACGGTGGGAGTGAAGGGGGACGAACGCTCCTATGAATGGGCTACCAACCTGCGCGCCATCGTGTCGGAAGACGCCATGACGGCGGACTGGGTGGAACTCCCCCCGGCCCTGCTGAGGGAAACCAGCAACCGCATCCTCAATGAAGTAAAGGGCATCAACCGCGTCCTTTACGACATTTCCACCAAGCCCCCGGCTTCCATTGAGTGGGAGTAAAGCTTCCGCACCCTGTTGACGGCCGTTCAGCAGGGTGCCTCCGCTCCTCCTCTCCGGTAACAAAAATCAAGAAAGGAGAAAATAATGACTGAACTGGAAAAATGCATGGCGGGCGAATGGTACGACTGCCATGACAAGGTGTTTCTGGAATTCAAAAACAAGACGCACCGACTCCTGATGAAATACAATTCCCTCCCTTACGACCATAAGGAGGAAAAGCGCCAGGTGCTCAAGGAAATGCTGGGCAGCGTCGGCACCAAGGTCTCCATCGGCCATTCCTTCATCTGCGATTACGGCCGCAACATCCATATCGGGAACAACGTCACCGTCAATACGGGCTGCACGTTCGTGGACTGCAACAGGATCACCATCGGCAACAATGTGCTGATCGCCCCCAACGTACAGATTTACACCGCTACACACCCCATTGAGCTGAATGAACGCCTCACTCCCGTGGAAACGGATGAAGGAATCGAATACATCCGCCATACCTACGCTCTTCCCGTAACGATAGAAGACGGTTGCTGGATTGGCGGCGGCGTCATTATCCTGCCCGGCATTACCATCGGAAAAGGAAGCGTCATCGGAGCCGGCAGCGTGGTCACCAAAAATATTCCTCCCGACAGCCTGGCGGCGGGGAACCCCTGCAAGGTTATTCGTAAAATCAACGGAAGTCGGGAACAATGATTAAGCTGATCGCTTTTGATCTGGACGGAACCATTGGGGACACGGTCCCCATGTGCATCAGGGCATTTGAAAAAGCAGTTTCTCCCTATGCCGGACACACGCTGAGCGAACGGGAAATCACGCAGACTTTCGGCCTGAATGAAGTAGGAATGATCAAGAAAGTTGCTGGAGAAAAATGGCGGGAAGCTCTCCATGATTTCTACCCGGTTTATGAAGAAATGCATCAATCATGCCCGTCTCCGTATGAAGGTATACGTGAATTGATAAAAACCCTGCAAAAGGCTGGCGTGCTTGTCGCCCTGATTACCGGGAAGGGAGACAAAAGCTGCCGCATCACGCTTGAGCAATTCGGCATGCGGAATTTGTTCTGTTCCATCAAGACCGGAACGGAAGACAAACCAAACAAGGCGGAAGCCATTGAAGAACTTCTGCATGACTTCCGCTTGAACAAAGATGAATTTTACTATATCGGGGATGCGGTTTCGGATGTGGCCGCCTGCAACAAAGCGGGGGTGACCTGCCTGTCCGCCGCCTGGGCAACGACCGCAGATGTCAGCGGATTGAAAAAAGCCAACCCCTCAAAGGTTTTTCCCAGCATAAAGGAATTGACATTATTCCTGTCCATTGAGAAATAATTAGGAGGTCTTTTCCGACTAATAAAAACATTATGAAATTTCATAGGATAGTTGTTCTCATTGATGCTGATAATACCAATCTAGCTAATCTTGAAAAACTCATACAATACATATCCACCCGTGGACGTATTGTGGTCAAAAGAGCTTACGGTAATTGGAGTGAAAATTTAAAGGATAAGAAATCTGCACTACAACAGTCTGGTTTTAAAACAGAGCATTATTTCAATTGTGTTCCCGGAAAAAATGCAACAGATATAGCATTAGCTATCGACGCCGTAGATTTATTACATAAAAATTCTTACGACTCCTTTGTTATTGTTTCAAGTGATAGTGATTTTACACCTCTTTCTATCTACCTTAAAGAATCAGGAGTTTATGTAATAGGATTTGGAAAAAGCGATGCTTCTGAAGCTTTTAAAAAAGGCTGTGATGAATTTAAAGATATAGAAAAAATTCCTACTAGTGAATCAAATTCTCAACATTTGAAGAATACCGCCCCGCCTGCAACAAAAAAAGATCCTTTAGAGATGATCCATAAACATCTTCAACAATGTGCGGTAGATAATAAGAAAGACGATGGGTACACATCTGCAAGCGATGCTGGTAAATATCTTCGACAGCACATCCCTGATTTTAATCCAAAAACCTATGGATACAAGAATCTTACTAATCTTTTAGAAGACTTTCGCAATCTCTATGCTATTGAAAAACATCCAATTCCCGGTAATAAAAACGCTGTTAATGTTAGCTATAAACTCTGCAACTCTACAAACAATTCAGAATCCTGATTTAATCCGTATCTGATTCCTTCCATGGATACCGGCGCCGTCATCCTCACCTCCTTTCTCTCCACCATTCCCGTTTATCTTTTCTTTGCTACGGGTTTCTATCTGCGCCACAAGCAAGTCATCCAGGCAGACCACGACGCGCCCATCATGCGCATCGCGATGGATGTGGCCTATCCCTGCCTCGTCTTCCACAGTATCATGAAGTACATGGTGCTCTCCGGAAATGAGACGCTCAGCAGCGTTTCCTTTTCCCTCCAGGCCATTTCAGCCGGGGCCCTGGAACTTCTGCTGGGCATCGCAGCTGCATGGCTGGTCGCTAAACTGCTGCGCATGCGCATCGGCACGGGCCTGCGTACGTTCACCCTGACGGCGGGAGTGCAGAACTACGCTTTTTTCGTCATTCCCATTATCCAGATGCTGTTTACCGCCGGCAACGACCCCACGCTGGGCGTCCTTTTCGTCCACAATGTAGGGTGTGAACTGGTCGTCTGGAGCATCGGCGTTATCATTATCGCAGGCGGTCCGGGCAACCTGAACATGGGCGTCTTTTTCCGCGGGCCCCTGCTGGCCGTCATCGTGGGTCTGGCGCTCGCCTGGTCCGGCCTGGGAACCTATGTGGCCCAACCGCCCCTGATGAAGACTTTTGAAATGATCGGCAACTGCGCCACGCCCCTGTGCCTGATCCTGTTCGGATGTTCCATGCGGGATTTATGGCATAACATGAAGTGGGAACCCAAACCCATCATCTGCGGCCTGCTGACGCGGCTGGGGCTGGCCCCTGCACTGCTGCTCCTGATGGCTTATTTCCTTCCGGTGGATGATTATATCAAGCGCGTCATCATCATCCAGGCAGCCATTCCCTCCGCCGTCATTCCGGTCATTCTGGCCAAACGTTTCGGAGGCCATCCGGACCTGGGCACTCAAATCCTGCTGACAACGACGGTGGCTTCCTTCCTCACACTACCCTGCTGGCTGGCTCTTGGTTCCACCCTGGTCGTACCATTGTATTAACGGGATAATGGCGACATCAATCCCCGGATGGTCCGGGACGGCCCGCTTGCCCAACATCTTCCGCTTTTCCGGAGGATTCCGTTCCCGGTGTCCTGCCCCTTGATGGAAATAAAACCAGGCTGCAAGGTTCGGCGGCGGAACAATTTCCCTGCTGAAATATCCGCATCCTTTCCGTCTCCATCCTGCATTCCATGCTGAATGCTTCCCTACCTTTGGGTTGACTCCCCAGTCGGATATGTATTGAATGGATTCATGAAATTTCCTGCTCCTCTCTGCGCCGCCCTGCTGCCGGTCCTGTTTTCCTGCGCGGAGCAGGTTTCCCGGATTGAACACGTTCGGGAGGTGCCCTTAAAAACCACGGTGGTTCCTGCGGAAGACGTAGGCATGCACCGCACCCAGGCCACCTATCTGCTGCATGGCGCCGTCTCCCAGCAACAGCGCCTTCAGCGTCTGGGTCAATACTACTTCGTCACATGGAACGATGCCAATCCGGAACAGGCGGCAACCCTGGTCATGATGTACCGCCAAGGAAAGACAGGTTCAACCGTCCTGACAAAATCCATTTCCTATCCGGCCGGGAGAAAAGGCGGCACGCAAAACTCCGTTTTCGAATTCATCGGGGATGAGGCCAGAGAAAAAGGGGAAGTCCTCGCATGGAAGCTCGTCCTGAAGGACAACCGCGGCAAAACGATTTCCGAACGCCATTCTTATCTGTGGGGGGACGATCATTGACTCTTCGGCAAAAACACCGAAGAGCCGTAAAATCACCCGGATATACAGGATGAGACCTGCAGTTTCCGGCAGTCTCGCCAGCCTCCAACTCCGTTAATAATCCTCCGGAATATGGGCACGCTTACGCTTCCTGCCGTTTGGCACGGCGTTTGCGGACAGCGTCGGCAAGGGTTTCCAGCACTTCCACTGTCGTCTCCCACCCAATGCACTGGTCCGTGATGCTCTTGCCGTACACCAGGTCGGAACTCAACGGCTGGGCCCCTTCCACAATGTTGCTTTCAATCATCACGGCAACAACCTGTTCGGACCCGCTGGATATCTGTTCCGCGATATTGGCGGCCACAGCCGGCTGTTTGCGATAATCCTTGCAACTGTTTCCGTGGGAGCAGTCTATCATGATGCGGTTGTTGATGCCGGCCTTCTGCAAAGCTTCTTCCGCTTCCTTTACATGATCTTCATCAAAGTTCGGCCCCAGGGAGGAACCGCGCAAGATCAGGTGGCAGGATTTATTGCCCGTAGTGGAAACAATGGCGGAAACTCCCTGCTTGGTCACGGAAAGGAAGCAGTGAGGGCAGGAGGAGGAAACAATGGCGTCTACAGCGATTTGCAGGCTGCCGCTGGTGCCATTCTTGAATCCCACAGGCATGGAAAGCCCGGAAGCCAGTTCACGGTGTACCTGGCTTTCCGTGGTGCGCGCGCCGATGGCGCCCCACGTGATCAGGTCCGCAATGTACTGCGGCGTGATGGTGTCCAGGAACTCGGTAGCTGCGGGCACTCCCATATCCCCCAGGCGCAGCAGCAGCCCGCGGGCCATATGGAGACCGCGGTTGATGTCAAAGGTATGGTTCATGAACGGGTCGTTGATGAGGCCCTTCCAGCCCACGGTGGTGCGGGGCTTTTCAAAATACACGCGCATGATGATCACCAGATCCTTTTCAAAGCGCGCCATTTGTTCCTTCAGGCGGGAGGCATAGTCCACGGCAGCCTGGGGATCATGGATGGAGCACGGCCCCACCACCACCAGCAGGCGGTCGTCGTGGCCGGAAATGATGTTCTCCGCATTCTTGCGGGTCGTAGCCACCATTTTGGCGATTTCGGTGGTTGCCGGATAATCCTTGATTAAAATGGCGGGGGAAATCAGGGGCTCAATGTCTTGAATGCGTATGTCGTCTGTTTTGAACCAGTTCATGTCTGGGGCTTATTGAGAGGTTTTTGAGAGAAGTTGAAAAGAAAAAAATACGGTTTGCGGGCTTTATGCCTGAATATACCGCGGGGCCTCACGGCCATAAGCCGGAAGCCCCGCAAAATGAAGCGGCCGCGCCTCCCGACAAGAGGCGCCGTCATGCATTACCAGGAAGTCACATTGTCTTCCGTCAATTCCGGATTGTTGATATGGCCGTCCGCCGTGCTGCCCTGCTTGTCCTTGCCGGTGCTGTAAACGGCCACGTTCTTGGTCACCATCCGGGAACCTACCTGAACACGGGGAGTACGGTCGTCAGGGTTGGCATTCAAAATGATGTAATAGGGAGATTCCCAAGGATCCATCAGGCCCACACGGCCGCGGCTTTCAAAAAACAGGCCGGGAGCGCCTTCCACATCCGTAGTCGTCGTATTGAAATAAGCCGTTTTCTTGGGATTCAGCTTTCTGTCCTCATCCGCCCGGTCCATATAATTGGTCAGGATGCTCATGATGCGGCTATCGTCGTCCACGGCGGTTGTCACGTAATACTGTCCGTCCTTGTGGGCCTGCTTGGTCATTTCCCGGCTGCTCCAGGCCACGGGAACGCGGCCGTTGTCCAGCATGTAATTTTCCACAGCCGTCTGCAGGCCGTTGCAGTCGCTTCGCGCCGTGGTAACCTTGGATTTTTCCATCACGCCGTTCACCACCGTCATGGCGATGCCGGCCAGCGTCAGGATAATGGCAATCACCACAAGCAATTCAATCAACGTGAATCCCTTGGACTTACGGTTCAAAAAAGGTGTCTTCATACTTTGCCAAGAGTAGCGCAATTACAGTTCAGGGCAAGCGGAAAACAACCGGCGCCGCCTATTTCAAAGCCTGTTCCCGGAACGGCAGCAGACGGAATAACCCCGGTGCACAAACACCCCGGCGCCTTCCGGCAGCCGGGGTGTTTAAAAAGAATGCTCCTTTAGTTGGAGGGGACAGGGGTTTCTGCGGAAGCAGGGGCCGGAGCCTGAGAAGAAGCGGCTTCCGCTTCAGCGGCGCGCCTGCGCAGCTCCTCCTGCTGGAGTTCTTCCGGCGTCTTGGCGGGAATGGAAGCTTCCTGCCTGGCGGCAGCCTTCATCATTTCCGGGCTCAACAGGCTTTCCGAACTCTTAACGTGCTGCCGGTTGATCAGCATGCCCAGCCCCAGGCAAAGAACCATGAACGCGGTTCCGAAGTACACCGTGGCTTTTTTCAGCACATCCGTCGTCCGGGCGCCAAAGGCCTGGTCCGTAATGGCTGCGCCAAAGGCGGCTCCCAGCCCTTCCTGCTTGGGTCTCTGCATAAGCACTACGCCCAGAAGGAGAAGTGATACAATCACCAAAACGGCAAAAAGCAACTGAATGCTGATATTGAGTGAATCTGCTAAAAAAAGGTTCATGAGCGCGGGGAGTATGTGTGAATTCGAACGGTTTGTAAAGTCTAGGAAATGATTTCGTTATGCTCGTTGCAGACGATTTTCTTGGGGATGATGGGCTTGTCCGACAAGGCAAAACTCATAATGACCACCCGTTCGCCCGTCTTGATTAAATGGGCCGCACCGCCGTTCATGATGATGTTCCCCGTGCCGGCAGGCCCCTGGAGAGCATATGTTTCCAGACGGTTCCCGGACGTGACGGACGCTACGAGAACTTTTTCCCCGGGCCACAAATCCACGGCGGCCATCAAATCGGCAGGAATTTCAATACTGCCTTCATATTGAACATCGCCACGGGTAATCATGGCGCGATGAATTTTTGATTTTAACTGCTCAACCAACATGACGTTCGAACAACAAACCCCCGATCGCCCCTCCGGTCAAGCCGTCATCCTCCATTTTACGGTTTTCTGTGTCTTACTCCCCCTCCTCCAGCGCTTCCGCGGCATGGGCGGCATCCCGGGCAAGCTGGCTTTTCAATTCTTCCAAAGAGGGGAATTTGATTTCCGGCCTTAGGAAACGGACCGGTTCCACTTCCATCTCCCGCCCGTAAATATCCCCCGGGTGGCCGAATAAATGCGTTTCCAGCAAAAGTTCCCCCGTCTCACCTTCCACGGTGGGGCGCACCCCCAGATTGGCTACGCCTCCGTATTTTTTGCCGGCCACCCGGGCGCGCACGGCGTAAACGCCATGGGGAGGCTGTAACCCGCAACCGGGTCTTATATTGGCCGTGGGGTAGTCCAGCAGGCGCCCCAGTTGGCGCCCGTGAATCACCGGGCCCTTCCAGCGGTAGGAACGGCCAAGCATGCCGGCAACCTGTAAAAAATCCGCCTCGCGCACGGCTTCGCGAATCCGGGTGCTGCTTATGCGCTCCCCGTCCTGCAGAATAGGAGGAACGGCCGTCACCCGGAACCCGTAGCGGCAGGACAGCAGGAGCAGGGTTTCTACATTCCCTGCCCTGCCGCGGCCAAAATGCCAGTCCTCTCCCACGGCAATCTGAGCCACCCGGCAGGAGGAACAAAGTTCCCCAATAAACTCTTCCGGGCTCATGGACGCCAGCCTGGAAGAAAATTCCAGCGACAGCACCGCCTTCACCCCCAGCTCTTCCATCAAGGCAAATTTTTCAGCATCTTCCCCCATGATGGCGGGCGGCACGCTTTCCGGCCTCACCCGGGCCAGCGGATGGGTGCGGAATGTCAGCACGGCGGGAATTCCTCCGTCAAGAACAGCCCCTTTCACCGCCGCAGCAATCACTCCGGCATGTCCCAGATGCACCCCGTCAAACATCCCCATGGCCCAGTGTACGGGGGCGGCAAGGCTTTTCAATTCCTTGAATTCCCGGTAAATGACCATATGCTACCCGGCAATCAGAATATCCGCCAGCTCCTTCAGGGAAAGCATGGCCCGGAACAGTTCCTCCCTGGGCGCGGTTTTCAGGGTGTCCACCGTAATGGCGCGGTCCAGCGTAAAAGAACCGGACCTGGTGCGCCGGAGGGCGCTCAAATGCGCTCCGCAGCCCAATGCCTTCCCAATATCATAAGCATAGGACCGCACATAAAAACCTTTGGAACATTGAACGGTAAAATCCACTTCCGGAATGGCCACGCGTGAAATTCCGTGGCCAAACACTTCCACAGGCCGCGGCTCCCGCACAATTTCCTGACCTTTCCGGGCCAGTTTGTACAGCGGCACCCCGTCCTTTTTGATGGCGGAAACCATCGGAGGAATTTGTTCAAAAGCTCCGTCAAACCGGTCAAACGCTTCACGCACGGCCTGTTCCGTCACTCCGTCTACGGAATACTCCGCCACTATTTCTCCCATGGCATCCTGAGAGGAAGTCTCCACGCCCAGCATAAGGGTTCCGGCGTATTCCTTGTGTTCGCACATCAACTTGTCCTGAAGCTTGGTCGCCTTCCCTACCACCAGCATCAGCAATCCCGTAGCCATGGGATCCAGCGTGCCGCAGTGGCCTATTTTCTTAATTCCCAGGGAACGGCGCGCAATTGCCACCACATCGTGGGAAGTCATGTCCCGCGCCTTGTCAATCAACAGGACGCCCGAAGGAACCTGGATGGAATCTGAAACATTCATGAAATCTTCTGTCGGAGCACGCGTTCCACTTCTTCCCGCATGGCCTTCAGGATAGTAAGGCGCACTTCTTCAATAGGCCCCCGGATACGCACTCCGGCGGCCATGGAATGGCCGCCTCCGCCGAAACGGGAGGCCAGCTCCGCGACGGATATTTCAGGCGTCTTGGATCTCAGGGAAATACGGATGCGGGGATCGTCCTCCGTTTCTTCCAGATAAGCGGCCAGCCAGACTCCCTGCACGGAACGCAGAAGGTCAATCAGGCCTTCCGTATCTTCCGGACGGCTTCCAATCCGGGCTTTTGCCTCATTCGTCAGGCAAAACGTGCAAATCCTGCCGTCCGGCGTCAGCTTCATTCCGTTCAGCGCCTCACGCATCAACTGCATTTTCACCCACGGCTTTTCCTGGTAAAGCTGGCGGTTGATGTCCTGGACGTCAACGCCCATCCGGATCAAATCCGCAGCCAGTTCCATGACGGCCGCCGTCGTCATCTGGTACTGGAAAGACCCCGTATCCGTGCTGACGGCCACGTAAAGGGCGTCTCGCATCACCGGAGTGACGGGAACGCCCAGATACTTGAAAAAGTAATACAAAATCGCCCCCGTGGCGCATTCGTCCGGCAAAACGCACTGAACGTCTCCAAACAGATCGTTCGTCCGATGGTGATCGATGTTCGCCCACACCTTCACTCCCGCCAAAGCCTCCAGGCTGCGTTCTCCCAGCCTCTTGAGCGCGCCGTTATCCACGGAAATGGCTACTTCCACATCCACCGGCTCATCAGGCGTGGGAATAATATTTTCCACACCCGGCATAAAGGCCAGATTGGAAGGCACCCCGTCCTCGTTCATCATCACCACCTTCTTTCCCATTTGCTTCAGGGCTTCCCCCAAAGCCAGCGTGGAGCCGATAGCGTCGCCGTCCGGATGAACATGCGCAATTACCGCAAAACTGCCGTGGCTGCGGATCAGATCCGCCAAAGGCGCGAATTGGGGACAATGTTTCCAATCTTCCATATGCACTGCCGTGTTTTTATAGAAAAAGCCGCACCTGGACAATCACCAAGTGCGGCTTGAAAAGTCGTACTTAATCCCGGAAGAGGATTACTTCTTGGACTTCATGACCACCGGAGCCACATCCACGGCGGGCTGGTTCAGGTCATTGAACTTGGGCAGGGGGGTCAGGGGCGGAGCACCCTGATCCTGGCAGCAGCAGGAAGCCATGATGCTCGCCGCAAAAGCGGCAAGAGCCATAACGGTAATCTTCTTCATATGCGTGGTTAAATGATGGGTGATAAAGGATATGGAAATATCTTGGAGCATAAAAGCATACCATGCGGGCGCCCGTCAATCAAATTTGCGAAAATCTCCCAAGGAGACGCCTTTCCCAAAATGGCAAGACGCATAAATCGCTCGCCCGGGGTTATCTGTAATTATAATCTCTGCCAAGCTGTATCCTTTTCATGCCCTTTTCCGTCAAAATACTCCGGTTTTTCGGCATTCTCCTGCTGAGCCTCTGCGCGCTCGGCGTGGCCGGCATGACCTGGGCGTACCTAGTAGAACCCAATCTTCTGTTTGTCAGGAAAGTGGACTACCGTGTCCCCCAGTGGAAAGGGAAGGGAACACCCGTTAAAGTCGTTATTGCCGGCGATTTGCACCTGATGCCCACCGCGTTTGATGAAGTGAGGGCCCTGCGCTATGTTCAGAGGATCATGCGGCTCCGGCCGGACCTGATTCTGCTGGTTGGAGACTATGCCCGGGGAAGCAGCGAAAACGCCAGCATGGATCCCGCTACGGCCGCCCGGCTGCTGAAAGGCCTGACGGCTCCCTGCGGGGTCTTCGCTATCCAGGGAAACCATGATTTCACCTTCGGCTGGAACAACTGGAGCAGGGAACTGAAACAGGCGGGAATCACCGTGCTGGAAGACCAGAGCTCTCTTGTCACGTTCAAGGACGGAAGGCAGCTCCAGCTTTCCGGAATATTGGATACGACGCGCAATGTCAGAAAACGGCTGCCCAAACGCCAGTCGCCGGACATCCCCCATTTCCTGCTTTCCCACCGTCCGGAAACGGACCACATACTTTCCCATGGAGACGTGGACATCGTCATCAGCGGGCACACCCACGGGGGCCAGGTTTGCCTTCCTTTCGGCCTCCTGCGGTTTGAAGCCAGCCCGGACCATGCCCTACCCTACACCTATCCATGGCATATCTCCGGCGGCAATACCTACCTGATCACCAAGGGACTGGGGACAAGCACACTCCCCCTCCGCTTCAACTGCCCGCCGGAAATCTATCTGCTGGAACTGCATTGACCCATTCCTCCCGTTAAAAATGCAGTCCCTTCCTTCCCGGTTCCCTCCCCCTCCGCTCCACGCCGGCGGCAATCCATAAGGAAAACGGAAAAGAACGGCCGGGTTCCATAGTTTCAAAGGAGCCGGTTATCAAACCCTTCCTTCAGCCTTAAAATCTTTCTGGCCGTCATCCGGTAAACAGGCCGGTAAAGGTGCTTTTTCAAGACGGCCGGGAGCGTTCTTCCGGGCAGCGGACCGCGCAGCAGCCCGGCTTCACGCATAACCCGTTCGTAACGTTCCCCTTCATAACGCCAATTATACCGCCAGGGCTTGTGTACTCCCTGGTAATGAAGAATGCCCGGTTCCAAAGCCGCTTCTACCGCCTGGCGCGGCGTGACGCCGCGCCAGAACTGTTCCCGGGGATCGTTTTTCAAAATGCGGCGCGTCAAGCCGTCATGCCAGTTCCAGCGCGGGTGCAGAGGCACAGTCAGCTCGCACAGGGCTCCGTTCAAGGCATCCTGGTCCGGACATGTCAGCCTGTCCCGGTGAGTGACGGCATAATCCAGCACAGCCCTGACCAGATTCCTCTCCCGGAAGACATCCACATTCATCAGCAGCACGCCGGAATTGAAATATCCCGTGCAGGTCAGCGGCATCTCAAGACGTTCGTTAAAATGGGAACCGGGTCTGGAAAAATTCTCAAACACCACCCCTACTGCTTTTCCTTCCATATTCGTCCGGAACAGCTCCGTCAAATCCCGGCAAACCAGAACGTCAATGTCCAGATACAGAATATTGCCCCGCTCTTCCTTCAATAATTCCGGAATGAACACGCGTCCCCAGGCTGGCACCGGCCATTGTTCCGTATGGGGGAAGTCGTGCTCTTCCAAAATGCCGGAAACGTCTATGAACTCCAGACGGCAATCGAACGGAGCGGCCAGCCGCTCCACGCTCGCCCGGTTCTCTCCGTCAATGCCGTCGGAAAGAACGTAAATTTTGTAAAAAGTCTCCGGACCGGCAGTATTCAGCAAAGAAAAGACAGTAACGCTCAAAGGCAGAATGCCCCTGTTGTCACTGGCCAGGACGACGGCAAATTCATTCTTTTTCATCGGATTATTCATTCGGGTGATGTCAGCGGCGCAGCAACCGGGCTCCCGCCTTGCGCATTTTCTTCCAGTAATAGGAAAAGTCCAAGCCGGATTTTCCGCCCATCCAGGCTTTCAGCAATTTTCCTTCCCGGCGGGACAGGCAGGCATCATCCTCTGCGGGACGGTACAGATTTTCCTGACGGAGCATATCAGCCACCTTCCGGGTAACCTCCTTTTGGACGGCATGAGGGGCATATTTGCGGATGTTCCTCACGCCCATTACCAGCATTTTCAAAAATGCCGTCCTGTATTCCTCAAGAATCCCGGCTTCTTTCCATTCCTTCAGCACCAGTTCCGCCACCGTCAGGTAATCCAGCGACTGGAGGGAACTGCCGGACGCAAAACCGCTGGTAATGGATCCGGCCCGCTTGCGGTAAACGTAAGCCGCCCTGCTGACGACGCAAACCCTCCTGCACCATGGAAAAACGGCGTAATGGAAATACAGGTCTTCACAGGCAACGCCCTCGGGGAACCGGATGCCATGCTTTTCCACAATGGAACGCCTGATCATCATGCCGCCCGCTCCATGATGTATTTTCCCAATGGTCTCCGGAGTGCAGGGAAGCCACCCTTTTTCCGGAGGGGCCATGTCCTCCGGCAGAAACCGGTCCTCCCGGTCGGGGGCGGACTCGTAATAATACCGGAACCCGCATGCCAGCCTGTCGGCATCCAGCGCCTTCGCACGGCGGTACATCTCCTCCAGCAAATCCGTTTCCAGCCAGTCGTCGGAATCCACCAGAAACAGATATTCTCCCACAGCATGGCTCATCGCCAGATTCCGGGAGCGGGATAGGCCGCCGTTTTCCGGAGCCTGCACGACCTTCACCCGCGGGTCCCGCTCCGCGAATTCCCGCAGAATGGACAGGGAGCCGTCCGTGGAAGCGTCATCCACGCAAACTATTTCCAGCTCACGGAGCGTCTGTGAGCAAATGCTTTCCAGGCACTGGGCCAGGTACGGCTCCACATTGTAAACCGGAACCAGCACGGAAATGTTCACGGGAGCCGTCATGAGCCATGCGGAGAATCTGCCGCCCTTATTTGTTCAAATCCTTCCTGCGGCGGCAGAAAGGGCTCCAGCGCGGACCATACCTGGTCCACTGTAATTTCCTCAATGGCGCCGGGGGAAACCAGGTTGGAAATGCACCGGGCAGTAATGGCGGAATTGCGCGTCCGGTGGCAGAAAATGGCGGTCACGGGCACCCCGGCATAGGCACACATATGTGTAGGCCCCGTATCATTGCCTACACAAGCCAGGGAACGCAAAGCCATCTGGGGAATATCCATCAGGGAAGACTTGCCCAGAAAACTGACAGCCAGGGGAGAGCTGGCGGCAATGGCCTCCACTTCCGCAGCCTCCGCCCGGGTGCCGATGACAACGGAGGACACGCCCCGCGCCGCCAGGCGTTTCGCCAGGGCGCAGAAATTCTCCACGGGCCAGCGCTTGTAGGGATGGTTGGGGGAACAGCCCGGAATCATCATCACATAGCGTTCCGGAAGCTCGTCAAAATGCAGCCCCTCCCCGTGCATGAAAGAAAGATCCGTCAGGACGCGTTCCAAACGGAACGGCTCCCGTTCCACCTTCCCCCACCGGAAGGCTTTCTTTTTCAGCAATTTGCGCCGTTCTCCGGAATTGCAGACCACCCAGTCCATGTCATGGTTCAACAGGAAGCGCACGGCGGGATAATAGCGTTTCCTGGTGCGGGAAGATTCCTGAAGATCGTACACCACGTCAAAATTCCCTTTCACAATGGAACGGACGGCCCTCCAGGTGGCGCCCAGCTTCCAGTAAGGCAGGCGATTATCCACAATAAAATCGTCAAACACTCCGAGCTGCTCCGCCATGGGAACAAACATTCCCATGGTCATCAGGGTGATATGCGCCTCCGGATGAAGTTCGCGGAGCCGCTTCATCGTCCCCATGGCGAGCACCACATCGCCAAGGGCTCCATGCTTGATGATCAGAATGCGCTGTGCGAGCATGGGAGAAAAAAGGAATGCGGGTTAAACGTAACTGTCTTCCCTGTCCAGATACTCCTGCACGTACCGGCGCACGCCATCCTCCAGGGAAGTCATGGGCGCTGCATAACCGGCAACGCGCAGCCTGGAAAGGTCCGCCTGCGTATAATACTGATATTTCCCCCTGAGCTCTTCAGGCATCTCCCGGTAGGCAATCTTTTCCTGAAGGCCCAGCGCATGGAATGCCGCCTTCGCCAGATCGTGGAAAGAGCGTGCCTTCCCGGAACCTACGTTGAACAGGCCACTCACCTCCGGATGCTCCAGCAGCCAAAGCACCACATCCACGCAGTCGCCCACCCACACGAAATCCCGGAGCTGCCATCCGTCACGGTAGTCGGGATGGTAAGATTTAAACAGCTTCACCGTTTCATTGGCCTTCACTTGGGGGAATATATGGGCCACCACGCTTTTCTGCCCGCCCTTATGGTATTCATTAGGGCCGTACACGTTGAAAAATTTAAGCCCGGCGTATTGGGGGGGAACCGGACGCCCTTCTTTTACTTCCCGGGCCACTTTACGGTCAAACAGGGCCTTGCTCCAGCCGTATGCGTTCAGGGGGCGCAGCGCGTTGACGTGCTCCAGGGAGGCGTCATCGTCAAACCCCATGGAACCGTCCCCGTACGTGGCTGCGGAGGAGGCGTAAATAAACCGTTTGCCGTACAGGGAACAAAACTCCCACAAATGCCAGCTCAACGTGAAATTCGTCCGGATAATCAAATCGGCGTCCGTCTCCGTGGTGGCGGAAATGGCCCCCATGTGAATGACCGCCTCCACCTCATCCGCATGCGCCTTCATATAATCAAGCATGCCTTCCGGAGAAACCACGGCGCACAGCTCTCTCTTGGCAATGTTCCTCCACTTGTCGGAAGAGCCCAGCTCGTCCACCACCACAAGATCCTTTTTACCGGCTTTTTCCAGAGCGGCGACAATGTTTGAGCCGATAAACCCGGCCCCACCCGTGACAATAATCATAAGAAAAGAATCAATAAAAAAGTTGTACGGCCTTTTGTACCACATCCACCCGTCCCTAGGCAACTGCCATTTGAGGCGTTCCCCGGCTCCCAATTTTCAACGAATTTACAATCCGGACACTCCAAACCCTGACCGTTCCATGCGGAAAACCATTGGGCCGCAATCCCCGCGCAGCTTGCGGAGGGTACGCCCCTCAAATCCTCTTTTCATACTGGCAACGTTAAAAAATTTCGGTAAGACCTGTCTTGCAAAAATTATCATTGACCACGGATTGTAAATCCGTTACACACATTCCCACCCCTATGATCCCCGATGTTTCCATCATTGTTCCCTGCTACAATGTAGCCGCTTACGTGGACAGCTGCCTGGAGAGCCTGGTACGCCAGACTCTCTGGAACATTGAAATTATCTGCATCAATGACGGCTCCACGGATGAGACCTGGACACATCTGCTGCGCTGGAAAGAAAAGGACAGCAGAATCATCCTTCTGAACCAGCGGAACGCAGGCGTCTCCGCAGCAAGGAATGCAGGGCTGGATGCCGCCCGCGGCCTTTATGTCGGTTTTGCGGATCCGGACGACTACATGGATCCGGAAATGTATTCCCGCCTTTTTTCGGCGGCTCTGGAATATGACGCAGACATCGTGGAATGCGGCAACCATGTTTTTGAAGACTCGTCAGACCGGCTTATCGAAGCCAAAAGAAGATCACCTTCCCGGCATTTTGAAGAGAACGCCTCTCCGGCCAGCTTCTTCCGGGATTCCATCTGGGGGAAAATGGATATCTGCGTGTGGAGCAAACTGTTCCGGAAAAGCATGCTGGACGCCCACCGCCTCCGCTTCAACGTACATCTGAAATCCGGCGCGGAGGATGAAACCTTCCGGCTGATGGCCGTTCCCCATGCCTCCCGTCTCCTGTTCATTCCCGACTGCCTGTATTACTACCGCCTTATGCGCAACGGCTCCCTCTCCCGCCGCTGCAACGTTCCCACCTACTCCAAATGCGTGCAGGAATTCCAGCGGTTGCTGTACATTGTGGACTACTGGCAGAAACAAGGATGGCAGAATGAAGGCCTGTTCGCTTACGGCGTCCGGAAAATCAGGCCTTTTTTTGTTTCCAAGCATCCCCTTTTCCATCAGATGACCGCTGTCCAGCAACGTTCCGCGCTGGACTGGTGGAGCCTGTTCTATCAGAAGGCGGAAGGAAAACGTTTCCTCTCCGCTCTATCGGGACGGGACAGGCAACTGGCGGACCTGTTGAACTCGGCGGAACCGGTCCCCAACGGCTGGGGGCGCATTCTGCTGGCAGCCTGCTCCCTGCTTCCCGGACAAAAAGGACGTTATTACTCCTGCAAAAAAATGCTTGCGGAACATTTTTCCCAAGTCTGCCCCAATGGGTTTCAAAAAGAAAACGCTTCTCTGGAAGAGCCGTTTGACACATCGCCGCCTTCCCTGTAAATTGCCTTATCCTCCCATTCCGGATCAATGAACCGTTTTCTCTCATTTGCAGACTCCCGCATGTCGGCCGCCCTGGAGCGGCTGGGCAGGCAGGCGGAAGCGCTGGATTTTTTTGATGAGATCACGCTCTTCACGGAACACGACCTTTCCGCAGAATTCACCAGCCGCATGGGCCGGTACCTGACGCCGTCCTGCCGGGGATTCGGATACTGGTCCTGGAAACCCTGGGCCATCCACCATGTCCTCCAAGAAATGGAGGAAGGCGACCGCCTCCTTTATCTGGATGCAGGCTGCCATATCAACGCCAACGGAACGGAGCGCTTCCGGGAATACGTAAATATGCTGGACCGCGACAGCTGCGGCATGCTGGTTTTCACCAACGGACAGCCGGAATACAAATGGACCAAAGGAGATATCTTCCGCCACTTCGGCGTTTCCCAAGAAGACGGGCATATCACGCATACCCAGCAAATTGCGGGCGGCCATGTTTTCCTGAAAAAAAACCCGCTCACGGAAAGCCTGATCCGGGATTGGCTCCATGTCTTTTACGACCATCTGCATCTTGCGGACAACACTCCTTCCGCCTCCCCCAACCTGCCGGGTTTTGTGGAAAACCGGTATGACCAGAGCATCTTTTCCATCCTATGCAAACTGAGGGGCATCACCACCCTCGACGGATCGGAAACCTATGCGGAAAACTGGGAACAGCTCTCCTTGTTTCCATTCCAGGACAGACGGGACATGGGAATCCCACGGGCCGGGAAAAAGGGATGGCTGGAAAAATGCAGGCAGCTCCTTCTTTCTTCCAAAAGAAACGGATTAGGAATCCGGTAAAGCTTCCCCATTCGGAACAACCGGGCTGCACGACGCTTCCAAACGGGGCAATCTGACGCACCATGAACTGTTTTCCCGTCCTATTCCACAGCTTCATCCCGAAAATTCCTTTACCCTTCGGCTGCCGTTTCCGGAATGTAATGACGGTTATTTGGACAAGCTCTTTTCATTTGATCAGGAATGTTTTGCCTTCATGAAAGCAAACATCCCTCCATTCCAAAACTCCGCACCCGCACTATCCTCCGCCGACATTCTCCCACCCCTACTCACAGTTATGCCGTCACCGGAATCCGGCTTTCCCCCATTCATACCGGAATGAAAATAAAAAGGCCATCATGCTGGGAACAGCCTGCCGCAGTTCATGGAATACTGGCAGCCTGGATTTCCCCAAAACGTTTTTCTTTCAGATTTGTAGGCTTGACGGCGGATTCCTAATCCTCATACTTTCCTATGTGGCTTCTCCTCAATGCCGAACAATATTTCAAGTCTCCCATAGCGTCTCGGCCAGCTCCGCCCCTTACCGGTTGAGCGACGCTCTGAACCGGCATATTCCCGGCCTGAAATCCACCCTGCTGCTCCGGAGGCGCAAAGAAATTGACGGCCTGGAAATCCACAGGACACCCGCCAGAAGGGCTACGGACGCCTTGCGCCGCCATCTGGCCCATGGATTTGACATTCTGCTGCCGGAAAGAAGAAAAGACCTGCCTTTCTCCCTGAATGTGCTGGGCATGGGATTTGACACGGCCCAAATGGAAAAAGCCGATGTAGTGCATCTGCACTGGATAGGCGGCAGAACCGTGGATTTCTCGCAGCTGTGCCATATCCGCCGTCCATTGGTCTATACCCTGCACGACATGTTTGCCTGCACTGCGGGATGCCACTGCACCATGGACTGCGGCCTGTTCCAGGACGAATGCCGCGGCAACTGCCCCCAGCTTGGCGCTCCCCGCCTCTTCCGCAACATTCCAGCGTGGCTGTTTTCCCGCAAACGCCGCGCCTTCGGCCGCATCCCGTCCCTTACCCTCGTAACTCCCTCCCTCTGGTTAAAAAGGGAAGTGGAAAGAAGCTGCATGTTCCCTGGAAGAAAAATCGTACAGATTTACAATCCTGTGGACACGGACCTTTTCCGTCCGGTGGAAGACCGGAATGCCATCCGGGCCGGCCTGGGCATCCCGCCCGGAGCGTTCGTCATCGCCTGCGGCGCAACCGGCCTGTTCAATCCGGTCAAAGGCGGCCATTTCATCCCCCTGGTGCTGGAGGAACTATACCGGCGCGGGCACCGGAACCTTCATCTCCTGCTCTTCGGCAACCAGGAAAAAAGCGTGGACTACCCCTTCCCCAGCACAAACGCCGGATTCATTACGGACATGAACAAGCTGGCCGGGCTTTACAGCGCGGCGGACATTTTCCTGAACCCCACGCTTCAGGATGTCCTTTCCAACGTAGCGCTGGAATCCATGGCCTGCAAAACCCCTTCCGTTACCTTCCGGACGGGAGGAGTTCCGGAAGCGGTTCTGGACGGAAGGACGGGGCTGGTCGCTCCGCAGGGGGACCTGAACCAAATGGCCGCCCACTGCGAACGGCTCATCCAGGACGGAAAACTCCTGCAAACCCTAGCGGAGGAAGGCCGTCGGCACGCGGAACAAACATTCTCCTACCCCGTCATTGCCGCACGGCACGCCGCCCTGTATGAGGAAACGCTCCGGGAATACCGTTACGAAGAGTGAAAACGGCCGGCGTTCAACCGCCGGACTGCCTGTTCCAGCACATCCGGGCGCATCTTCCTTTGTCATTGACAAGAAAAAGACGCCTCATACACTCTGCACCGTTTCAACCCTTCTCCCCCCATGAAAACGCTTAAAATCTCCTTTTTACAGTCCACTCCGGATTTCGGCAGGGAAGGAATGCTTCAGCTTCTGAAAAGCCGGTATCATGTGGTGGAAGACGATTCCGATTTTGATTACCTGATCGCCACCCCCTGGTTTTACGTCAACCGGGAGGCTTTTTACGATTTTCTGGAACGGGCCCCCGGCCACATCACCGTCATGTACGGTTGTCATGAAGCCATTGCACCGGATTTCATGCTGTTTGACTATTACATCGGGCTCGATACGGTGCCCGGAAGCGACCGCACTGTCAAACTTCCCTACCTTCGCCACCATTTGCAGGAAGTGCACGGCGGTAAGGAAGGCCTGGATGCCCATGCTCTCCTGGCCTCCAAAACGGGTTTCTGCAACTTCATTTACGCCAACCGCAAATCCCATCCCAACAGGGATGCCATGTTCCACAAACTCTCCGCTTTCCGGTTCGTCAATTCTCTGGGGCCCCATCTTAACAACACCCCGGGCGACGGCCACCGGGCGGAAGACTGGTACGCATCCTCCATCAGAATGAAAAAGCCGTATAAATTCTCCATTGCCTTCGAAAATGCATGGTACCCCGGCTACACCAGTGAAAAAATCGTCACCAGCATGCTTGCGGGCACCATTCCCATTTACTGGGGAAATCCGGACATCAGCCGGGAATTCAATTCCGCCTCATTCATCAACTGCCACGACTTCCCAACCCTGGACGACGCCGCGGCCTATGTGAAAAAAGTGGACGAAGACGACAACCTGTGGTGTGAAATCATGTCGCGCCCCTGGAAAACCCCGGAACAGGAAGCCCGCTTTCTGGAAGAGACGGAAAGGGAAACGGCCAAGCTTTACAAAATATTCGACCAATCTCCGGAAGAAGCGCGCCGCAAAGGTGACGGAACATGGGTATCCTACTACCAGCGCTTTTTAAAACGCGGCCACAGGATGCAGCTGGCATGGCGGCGGCTGAAAAACCGCCTGCGCCGCTAACCAACGTTTCCGGGCAATTCAACCCCATGCCGGATTTCCTCTGTCCGCCTTCCCCCGTCCCCATCCACTTCCTTCCGCTTCATGAGCAAATGCTTTTCTGAAACCTTTTGTTCACCTTCTCCCCACCAAGCCGGAGGCGCCATCCACGGAACCTATTTCCCGCACATTGACGGCCTGCGTACTTTTGCCGTGCTGGCCGTCGTCCTGTACCATTTGCAGGAAGGGATCTGCCCTGGAGGCTATGCAGGCGTGGACATCTTCTTTGTCATCTCCGGATATCTGATTGGCGGAGGCCTCATCCGCAGCCTGAAGGAGGGAACGTTCTCCCTGACCTCCTTTTACCTCCGGAGAATCAGGCGCATCATGCCCGCCTACTTCTGCCTGATTGCGGCCGTGCTGGCTTTCGGCTGCGTCGTTCTGGACTGCGATGACCTGCGGACTCTGGGCCGGACGGTGAGATCCAGCGCCCTTTTCATCACCAACACTTACTTCAGCAGAACCACAGGGGATTACTTCAGCCCGGCGGCGGAAGAAAACCCTTTGCTGAACCTGTGGTCCCTGAGCGTGGAAGAACAATTTTACCTGATGATTCCGCTTACCCTGTGGCTGCTCTGGAAATTCAGGGAAAAAGCCGTCAAACCCGTTCTATGGGGGGCGCTGGGCCTCTCCTTCTTCGCCGCCGCCTTCCACATGGGGCATCTGGAACATAACAAGGCCTTCTATCTGCTTTACTGCCGCGCCTGGGAACTTCTGGCCGGCTGCCTTCTGGCTCTGGCTCCCGCCGCAGAACAGAACCGGGGAACCGGATGGCTGCGGACGGCGGGATGGGCCGGAATCCTGCTCCCCTTTGCCTGTTATACCTCTTCCACTCCTTTTCCCGGATACACGGCCATCCCTTCCATCGCGGGGGCGGCCCTGCTTATCCGTTACGGAAACCATGGCTGGTCCGGGCGTATCCTCAGGCACCCGCTCAGCACGGGCATCGGCAAAATCTCCTACTCCCTCTATTTGTGGCATTGGCCAGTTATCGTGTACTGGACATACGTCTGTTTCGATGAATGCTCTCCCTGGGATTATGCGGGCATGTTCCTTCTCTCCCTTCTTCTGGGTTTCCTTTCCTGGAAATTCGTGGAAACCCCCTTCAGAACGACCGTCTCATGGCAAACTCCCGGAAAAGCGTTTCTGGCCACGGCAGCAGGGTGCCTCATGCTGGGATTTGCCGGTGAATGGCTCAAATGGACGGACGGCGCGCGGGATTACTGGCATGTAGCGGCCAACAGCATGGAATTCCCTGAATACTGGAAAGGGCCGGCCTTCCCGCCCTCCTTCGGCATCACGCCTCCCAGCCGGGCGGTGGTGGAAAAGGGCAACGCCATTCAGCACCATCATCCGGAGCTGGGGGATGTGACGGATTACCCTTTTGTCCTGCTGGGAAAAAACGGGCAGGCCCCTTCCTTCCTGCTTATGGGAGACAGCCATGCCATGGCCAGTTCCCCCGGATTTGACGAGGCCGCGCGGCTTCTTCAGCGCTCGGGCCTGTTCTACCGCGCGCGCCTGTGTCCGCTGAGCGGCATCTCCGGCTCCGGAGACTCCTCTTCCCTGACGCTCCTGCGCCTGATGTACCCCCATTGGGAACACAATATGGAACTAATTCTGGACTGGCTGGAAAATACCCCCCAGGTAAAGACCGTATTCATCCACAACCGCTGGATTGAACTGGTGAACAACCACCGGGATACGCGCCTGAAACAACTGGTTGCAGACGGCCTGCGCCACACCTGTGCGCGTCTTCGGAAAGCCGGCAAGCAAATCGTGCTGCTGGGTCCCGTTCCCGAATGGACTTTCGGCCCGCGCAAGCTCATGCGGCGCAATGCCCTGCTGAACGCCAACCGGACAGACCGCCTGCTGGGCGGAGACTTCAACACGCGGCAGCGTCCGGTATTCGCCCTGTTGGAGCACATGGAATCCACAGGCCTGTGCCGCTTCATTCCCCTCCACGGCACCTTCCATAAAAATGGGCGGTGGCTGGCGGAAGACGGCGGCCAATTAATGTACTGCGACGACAATCACCTTTCCCCCTACGGGTCCAGAAAAATGGTCGGCGACATCATCGACCAGCTTTTCCCGGGAATGGAAAGAACAGCGGCCAACTGACGGAAGCTCCGCACGGAAAAACATCCAATCCTTTGACATTGACAAGGCATGCAGGCCCCCTACACTGGCGCCAGGCAGCAAAGCCTTCGCGATGGTCCCGGATAAAAGCCCGGAATATGAAGGCCATACCGCGCCCCCCTCTTCAACGCCTGTACTCCCATGACGGATTCCTCCCGCCCCACACGCATCAAGGTCATCAGAAAATCCATGAAGGCTTCTCCGGATCAAACGGAATCCCTGTTGTGGGGCGACTGCCTGTTCTGCACGGACGCCGCCATGACGGATTATGACTGGGTTCTGGTATACGACGAATTTCCCAGAACTCCCGTGGGCACCATCAGGAATGAAACGGAACCCCTTCTCTGTCCTCCGGACCAGACTATCCTGATTACGGTGGAGCCCCCCTCCATCAAAATCTACAGCAGGGCATACACCAGCCAATTCGGCACCGTTCTCACCACCCACTCCATCCGGGACCTTCCGCACCCCGGGCACACCTTGGGCCGCGGATGTCTTGAATGGCTGTACATCAAGCCCATGCAGGAAATTCTGGACCAGAAGGAATTCCCGAAGACAAAAATGCTCTCCACCATCTGCTCCGCCAAGCAGCATACGCATACCATGCATAAAAAGCGCTATGATCTTACGCGTTACCTGGCGGACCGTCTGCCGGAACTGGACTGGTTCGGACACGGCATCCGGGAAATAAAAAATAAAACCGTCGCCATGGATGACTACAAATATCATCTATGCGTGGAAAACCATCTGGAACCCCACCATTGGACGGAAAAACTGTCTGATGCCTTTGTTGCCATGACCCTTCCCTTTTACGCCGGGGATCCGTTGGCAACGGAATGCTTCCCGCAGGAAAGCTTCATCCCCATCCCGCTGGACAACCCGCAAAAAGCCCTTGAAATCATCCGCAAGGCCATGGAGGACGGAGAATATGAAAAACGGCTCCCCGCCATCCGTGAGGCAAGGCGCCTGGTGCTGGAAAAATACAACATGTTCGCTCAAACAGCGGCAGTCATTCACAACCACAGGGAAACGGGAACCATACGCCCCGGAGCCATGCTGAAAGGACGCCACGTTCTGCGGAAAAATCCGCTCCATGCCCTTCGGGAATTGACGGACACGCTGGCCTATAAAATCAGGTCGCGCGGCAGGCGCGGAACCGGAACCGGAGCATAACCTGGATTCCGGGCGCACGGCAGCGGGGGGGAGGGGGCAGGCCTTCCCTGCCAGTAAAGAAAATGGGCGTCCGATCTTCTGCCGATGGCCGCGCGGCTGGAGGAACGGAAAGCCTCCATGTGACGGAAAGATTCAAAAGGAACGCTTTCCCCGGTACCCAGCCTCCTGCCCATTAAAGCATGAACGGCTCCGTCAACCCTCTTCTCAGGGAATACAGGACCTGGAACCCTTTGAACGACAGGGAAACCGCAACCGTATCCGCCATTCCTCCGCCACACCGCAACCAGGGCGGCAAATACCGTCCCGACAGCCCCGTCCGGTCTGAAATCGATTCAAACCGGACGGAAAACAGGCAATTAATAAAACGGAAAAACCTTAATCTGCTTTGCGGGAAGCGTGCCTCTTGGCCCGTTCCTCCTCCCGCTGCTTCTTCAGGTCTTCCTTCATCTTGGCCTTCTCTTCGGAATCCAGCTTGCCGTCCTTGTTAACATCATATTTTTCAAGGAGGGCGGCTTTCTTTTCCGCAGAAGTCATTCTCTTGGGAGCGTCTTCCTCCGCCATGGAAGGCATGGCGAAAGCAACGGCCAGAACAATAAGCAAATACTTCATGATTAAACGGGGTTCTTGAATAATCCTTTTCTACTCCCGCGCGTCCCGGTTGTCTCTCTTTTTTTAGCAATACATGCAAATTCCCTGGCCATGCCCCTTTTCCGCCGCGTGAACTCCCCCCCGGTTAAGCCTTCCCGAACGGGAAAAATAGCGGAATCACCACTACCATGACCAGCCCCATGATCACCTGCAGGGGAACGCCCACTTTCACGTAATCCATGAACGTATATTTCCCTGCCGGCATAACCAAGGCATTGGGCGGCGTGGAAAAGGGTGAAGCAAAACACATGCTGGTGCCTACGGAAACCGCCAGCAGCAGCGGATAGGGGCTGATGCCCATACTCGCCGCGGATTGCAGGGCGATAGGCGCCAGAAGCACCGCCGTAGCCGTATTGCTGATAAACATGGTCAGCAGGGACGCCGTGAAATAGACGCCCGCCATCAGGGCAAACGGCCCGAATCCCCCCAGTCCGGCCACCAGCCCGTGGGAAATGGCCTCTGAGGCTCCCGTCTTCTCCAGCGCTACGGACATCGGCAGCATGGCGGCAATCAGCACGATGCTCTCCCAGTTGATCGTCCGGTACGCCTCCTCCACATTGCGCAGACAGCCGCACAACACCATCAGGACGGCGGCAATCAATACCGCCGCCACAGCAGGCACCCAGTTGAACACCATGGCCGCAATCATCAGCAGCATAATGCCTGCGGCCAGGGGGGCCTTATGCGTCAGAGTCACCTTGGAGGCCTCCGCCAGGGGCTGGCCCACGACAACCCATTCAAAAGTTTTCTCGCTCAGGCGCGCAATATCCGTCCAGGTTCCCTGAATCAGCAGCGTATCTCCGTACTGAAGCTTCACATCCTTCAAATTATGGAAAATGTAATGGTTGTCCCGCTGGATGGCCAGAATATTGACCCCGTACTTGGCGCGCAGCCCCGAAGACTTCACGGGCATGTTGATAAGGTCCGAGTTCCGCATGAGCAGCATTTCCGCAATGCCTATCTCGTCAAACTTCAATTTGCTTTTCAACAGGGAATCCGTATCTTCCGACGTCTTCCGGTTAATCATCTCCGCCCCATATTCCCGGGCAAAACGGGCCACGTCCTCAAACTCCCCCATGACATAAATGACGTCGCCCCGGGCCACCCTCGTATCTGAACCCGCCATGGTCTGGCTGACCGTCTGCAGGAAGGAATGCCGGCCGGAATGCCTGCGGCGCACCTCCACAATATTCACGCGGTAAAGGTCCGGTATCTGAAGATCATGCAGAGGATGTTCCGTCAGAGGGGAATCCTCCAGCACCCGGAGGCGGTAAAGATTATTAATAATCTGGTACTCGTCTATCAACTGGCTGAGGGATTTCCCCTTGGCCTCGTGTTCCGCCCTGTCGTCATGGCGTCCCAGAAACCTCCTGCTGAGGGGGATCAGCACCAGGATGCCCGTCACGATGCAGACAAGGCCGATGGGGGTGAACGCAAAAAAGCCCAGCCCCTCCATTCCGGCCTCCTGAAGCTGGTTGTTGACGACAAGGTTGGGGGGCGTGCCGATCAGCGTCAGCATGCCGCCCATACTGCTGGCAAATGCCATGGGCATGAGCAGACGGCTCGTCTGGATGCCTCCGTCCGCAGCCAGGCTCACCAGAATAGGCAGCATCAGCGCCACCGTCCCCGTATTGCTGACAAATGCGCCTATGCCGGCTGTAACAAGCATGGTCAGCACCAGCAGGCGCAACTCGCTCCTGCCGGCCAGTTTCATGATTCTGCCGCCCATCATCTTGGCCAGGCCCGTCCGGAAAATGGCGCCTCCCACCACGAAAAGCCCCACCATCATCACCACAATGGAATTGGAAAAGCCGGAAAGCGCCTGTTCCGGGCTCAAAATCCCGAACATAATCAGGCAGAGCAGGGAACACAGCGCGACAAGATCAGAACGAATCCTCCCCTGGACAAATAAAACGGCGGATACTCCCAGAATGAGAAGCGTGGTCAACATAGCAATAAACGGCAGGAGTGAAAAAACGGCAAGGGAGGATATCTAACATGACCGGCATGTCTTGTCGATAGGCTGAACAAGTCATTCACAAAACCGTCTCTCCGCCGGCATCCGGCAGAAAAAACACTTTATGCATCCTGCTCGGAGAACCCCGCTTCCTCTTTCCTTTTCCGGTATCATGGGGATGAGGAAACAAAAAAACGCGCTCTCTGAAAGAACGCGCCATAAAATGAAAAGTGGTGGGTAGAGAAGGATTCGAACCTTCGAAAGCAAATGCTAACAGATTTACAGTCTGCCCCCTTTGACCGCTCGGGAATCTACCCACTTGAAGTGATGTGCGGCGAATGTATAGGGATTCCCGTGCCTTAGCAAGTTTTTTTTATAAAAAGTAGGTCCTCCCAGAAGCAGAAACCCCATATGCAACAGCCATGCCGCCGGAAGGAAAGCGGATGCAGGAACACAAGGCCGGAAAAGGCAATGTTCACGAATCTCCCACATATACCGGAGCGCGGCTGTCCGGGGAATCCGCATCCAGTTGCTCCAGCTGGGGCAGAATGTTCTCCATGCTCTCCCATACGGAGGGAACAATCTTGATTGCGGTTCCAAACCGGACTGCCATCATCAGGGCGTCTGAAGGGCGGGCGTCCAGCTCCACCAGCTTGTCCATCACCTCATTAGCAGCCTCTATGGTCACGCGGGCATAAAAGACTTCATCCTTGCGGCCGTTGATAAGCACCAGCCTCACCCGGCATTCCATGGCGGATAAAAAGTGAGCCAGCAGGGAAGACGTGTCCGGCCGTACCGGGCGTTCCCCGTTCAGGCAGCGTTCCAGGGCCATGCCGTCTGTCAGCTCCATGAAAATGACGCCCACCTTGCCGGTCAGCGGATCACGCAGGCACACACCCGCCCCGGCCCGGGTGTAAAGCAGGGCATAAGGTTCCAGAGCAATCAAATTTTCATCCGGCATGGAGGGCGGAAATCACATGTTAAAAACCGGGATTAATAACCCGTTCCGTATAGCGGGCAGCCACCTTGACGTATTTTTCCGCCCATTTGTGGTTATTATCCGCGGATTCCGGCCCCAGGTCCTTCACCACCTTGGCAGGAGAACCCAGCACCAGGGAATTGGGGGGAATGACGGTACCTTTGGTAATGAGCGCGCCCGCTCCCACCACAGACCCCTGGCCGATGACCGCTCCATCCAGAATAATGGACCCCATGCCTATCAGGCAATTATCCTCCACCGTGCAGGCGTGCAGAATCACGCCGTGCCCCACGGTTACGTACTTGCCTACATAGCAGCCGAAATCGTCTGCCAGGTGGATGCAGCTGTTGTCCTGGATATTGGAGTAATCACCAATGACGATCTTATTGATATCTGCGCGCAGCGTGGTATGGTACCAGACGCTGGCATGTTCCCCAATGGTAACATCTCCAATCAAATCAGCGCTTTCCGCCACAAAAGCGGTATCCGCCACTTTGGGCCAGAAGTTCGCGTAAGGTTCTCTTGCCATATAAGTCATGTATTAATTGAAGATAAGACAGCATTCCAGTCTAAAAACGTTCATTCCGCGGGTATGCCGCAACCGGAAACGAACACGGCCGAACCCACCCGAAAATGAAAGGCCGCAGGCACCTCCGCACTAATTTTCTTCCCGGATGCCCTTCTTGCTGTTCTTCTCCCGCTTCTCCGCATCCTTGCGCAGGGAGTCGGCTTTTTTCCCATTACCTCCCTTTTCATAATACCCGGCTATCCTCCGCTGGATGGCGGCTTCCTTCTTTACCTTGAAATAATCGCCCGATTTAGTCCGGATATACCGGTTGTAGGAAGATTCCGCCTCCTTGGCCAGCTGAAGCACGGCCTCCTGATCCTGGGAAACGTACTCGTAATATTGCCCCATCAGCGCTTCAAATACTTCCGCGCGGCGCGCATAATCCTTCATGGACTTCCGGTACAGGGCAGCCACCCCGGCCTTGTCCCCGTTTTCCATCAGGAGATCCGCCTGCCGCTTGATGGCGGCGGAAGTCAGGTCGCTGCGCCCCTCGTCCGTCTCCTTTTCCAGCTTCTTCAAATCGCGGGCAACATGGCGTTTATTGGTGGAAGCGTCCCTCATGGGGAAAATATACTCATCTTCCACGCGGGCGGCCATGACCAGGTAATCCGGACGGGAACGGAACTTGCGCTTAATCATGGCCACCAGTTCATCCCATTCTTCCAGCTTCGTGCCGCTCTCCGGGCGGCCCATCAGAGCAATCAGGCGTTCCCAGCCCAGGGGGCTGCCGGGAGTGGCCTGAGTGGCGGCTTCCAGCATTACCCGGGCGCAATCCGGCTTCTGCATCTCCTCAAACAGGTCCGCCAGGGAAAGATAATCCAGGGAAGTATCCAGCCGGGCGCCATTCACCTTCTTGTCCATACCCTGGAGAAGGGTGGATTCATGCTTTGACTTGCAGTTGTGCGGATGGGAAAAATGCCCCGTATTATATCCGTACCCGCCGTAGGACTGCCAGGTTTCATCCGTCGTCAGCAGATTGACCCAGGCATGCGGCCCGCGGTTGCCGTCCCCGGTAACATAGGCGGAGGGAATGCCGTTGCATTTGGCGGTATTCACCGCAAAATAGGCCTGGTCCATGCAAATGCCGCCTTCATCCAGAATCTCCTGAAAGGTATAATTAGTGTAAGGGTCCTTGCCCAGTGCGGCGCGGTCCATCCGGTAACGGATCATGGAATAGGCTCCGCCCCATCCTTTCCGGGTAAGGCGCACCTTTTTGCGCGCCCAATCCATCTCCGACCTCGGCAGACGCACATCCACCACAAACAACAGCTCGGAAGGGCTTAATTTGGAAATGTCCGTGAGAAGCTCACGGGCTTCATCCATCTCCATGAAGTACTCGAATACCTGTTCCAGCGTCAAAGGCGTGGTGGAAATATTGGTGGAAGAAGACGCCCTCAGCTTGGACGGGCTGGAAGCGATGCGGGGATTCAGCATGGCGCAGGCCAGCGCCAGGGAGGAATACCTGCTCCGGGACATGGCGGAGGTTTTCATCCAGAATTCCGCCCACTTCCTCAAAATCCCTCCCCACTCCTCCCCGGGTGTCTGCTCCCGCGCCATCGTGCGCAGGAAAAGTCTCAGGGGATCGGAAGGATCTGAAAAAAGCCATGGATAGAAATACCTGGGGGAACTCTCCTTGATTTGTTCCTGGATGGTTTCCGCTCCCACTTTGCTGATGAGCTGGTACAGCTCATTGGCGCGCATGAGGTACGGGCTCTGATCGTACATGGACGCGTCAAATTTGCCGAATTTGATGACCTTCACGGCATCCCGTTCCAAATTGGAGCGCAGGAAATCGGCATACAAGTCATAGCGGCCCGTTTCCAGGGCCAGATTGAAAGCATCCGTAAACAACTTTCTGTTGGCGGCGTTATTGGCCTTCAGGCTGACCAGAAGAACAGGCTTCTTGAAAATCTCCAGCCGCGGATCTTCCTCCTGGACCACGGGTTCTTCCTTCGGTTCCTCAGGGGAAGGCTCCGCCACTTCCGGTTCCTTGTTCTGCCGTTTTCCGGTGGCTTCCTCAGCAGCCAGGCGTTCCGCCTCAAGACGGGCTTTTTCCTCCGCCTCCGCGCGCGCCCGTTCCTCCGCCTTCCTGCGCGCCGCCTCCAGTTCCGCGGCTTTCCGCGCACGCGCCGCTTTCGCTTCCGCCTCCTTTCTGGCCGCCAGCTCAGCGGCGGCAGCCTTACGTTGAACGGAAACCCGGTGGTAAGCCACCCCTCCGGCGGCAAGAGCCAGCACCAGGACAATAGTAATAATAATTCCGCCGGAAGAGGATTTTTTATGCTTGGGAAAACCGGGACGCAGAGGATTGACAGGATTCATGGGGATGCAGCTTGAACGCGTTGAAGCAAATTGGGGAGGGGATGAGACGGTTTTATCCCTGTTCCGTGTGACATAAAAGCGCAATACCTTTCCAAGGTCAACTTGAAACAATGGTCTTTTGCTGAAGGTTCGTTTTCCCGGAACCCGTTAAGAATCAAACCAGATTATTTTTCCTTGTATTTTCATAGCCATTTTATAGTATCAGGCCTCTTCATGTTTCCAAAAACATGAGAAAAACACAAGTATCCTGCTGATTATTCCTGGCTGACATATGTTTTTCCCGTTGCCTATGAACACTTTCTCTCATCTCAGTCCGTTTCTGGCCGTCATTTCGGGAAGCCTCTTCTCCGGCACGGCTCTCTGTAACGACATCGTGCTGCCTCCGCCAGATAAAAAGGGAGGAAAGCCCCTCATGCAGGTTCTTCATGAACGGCATTCCACCAGGTCCTTTGCAGACAAACCTATCCCGGTGGAAATCCTGTCCTCTCTGCTCTGGGCGGCGCAAGGCGTCAACCGGGACGATCCCGACTACCGCACGGCGCCGTCTTCCCGGAATTCCAATGAAATAGAAATCTATGTCGTCCTGCCGCAGGGCACCTATCTTTACAGGCCGGAAACCCACCGACTGGAGAAAGTGGTTCAGGGCGACATGCGGGCCGCTACGGAAACACAGGAATTCGCGGCTACCGCGCCGTTAAACCTGGTCTATGTAGTAGACCAGTCCAAACAGCCGGGAGACTTTGATGCCAGGAGAAAGCTGGTCACGGCCTGCACGGATGCGGGGTTTATTGGAGAAAACGTTTACCTTTTCTGTGCTTCCGAAGGGCTCGGCACCGTGTTCCGCGCCATGATTAACGCCAATTATATCCAGCAGTGCCTGAAGCTCCCCGTCCTCAAAAAAGTCCTGTACGCCCAGAGTGTCGGCTATCCGTCAAAATCCTGAAAAAACATGCCCCGGAACGCTATGACACTCGCCATCCTGGCGACGGCCGTTCCCATTGCCTGCGCAACAGCCGTGATGGAAACCGCCGTTCCCATTGAGGTAAAAAACACCAAAACTGCTACCGCCTCAGCCCGGAGCTATACCGTTCCGGACAGCCCGGCGAAGACGGATTCAAGGCCTTGGAAAAGCTGGGCCTCAAATCCATCCTGAATCTACGGGAATACCACAGTGACACTAATGAAGCAAAACATACCGGCCTACGCCTGTACCGCATTAAACTGGCGGCAGGAAAAGTGACCCGGGAAGAACTCATGAACTGCCTGCTGGTCATTGACAGCGCCGCCAAGCCCATTCTGGTACACTGCTGGCACGGTTCTGACCGCACCGGCATTGTCTGCGCCGCCTACCGCATCGTCATTCAGGGATGGGCACCGGAACAGGCGCTTGAGGAATTGATGGATGAGCGTTTTGGACACCACCGATCCTACTACTCCAACCTCGCGAAATTGGTCAGGGCTACAGACTGGAAGGTGTTCAAGGAAGAATTCCGAAAAAAACGGCAGGCCTGGAGGAAGTGACTTTCAGAACTCGGTTTTCCCTCCTGCTTTAGTTCAAGAGAAAAACATTTCTCCAAAACCGGGGAAATGAAGTCCACCAGCATTACCACTGGTTGTCCAGGTTTTTGGTATTTATCTTTCCGGGTTCCTTGTTGCGTTCCTTCATGCCGCGGACAGGCTTGGGCTCCTTTTCGTGCAGGTCCAGAATATCAATCACATTCTCCCCTTTTTTCAGGAATGGGGCCGGAACATACAGCCTTAACTGAGGTCCCACATTCCAATAGCGCCCCACGTTGATTCCGTTCACCCATACATACCCCTTGACATAGCGGGACATATCCAGAAACGTGTCCTGAGGCTCTTCAATATTTACAACGGCCCGGAAATGCGCCCCTTCCCGTTTCTGGGAAGGCCCCTTTCCTTTGGGAGCCCGCACAATGGAATCAGCTTTCAGGGGAAACGCCCTCACCGTCCAGTTCTTTAACTCCCGCGTTCCCAGCTTCACAGGACCGTAAACCCCCTTGCGGTCACTCTCCATGCTGATATGAAAATTAATATGTCCCATGGCCTCTACCAGAACTTCCAGCGTCCCCGGCTTCCTGCGCTCCGGCAGTTTCACACTCTTCTGCCCCAGCCGCCGATCCAGCGTGCCGACCAGCTCTCCATCCAGATACACCTGGGCATAGTCATTGACATTGGTAAATTCCAGCGTTTCAGGCGGTCCTGACGGAACGGCCGTTCTGTAAACGGCAATACCCTGGTTCTGGTTCCATTGTTCAAAATAGGGAGGCTGCGGGAACTTGGACCGGAAAGGCTTGGGCAGGTTCTCCCAAAGGCCGGCATGCACTGCGGGCGTGAACTCCGGAATTTCCATGGCCGGAATGTCTGCGGGAGGTTCCGGCACAGCAGCTTCGGGAGGCAACTTTTTTAAAATGATTTCCCTCATCTGGGCATAATATTCATTCATCCGCCCCTGCTCATCCACGGGAGAACCGTAATCATAACTCGTCAGGTCCGGCTGGTATTTTCCCGGCCCTCCGTTGTTGGCTCCGGCCGAGAATCCGAAATTGGTGCCTCCGTGGAAAACGAACAAGCTGAAGGAACGCCCCTTGTCCATAAACCAGCGGACGTGGTTGACCACTCCAGGAGTGGGAGCCCAATTCCCCTCCCCCCAGTGCCGCAGCCAGCCCGGATACGTTTCCGAGGAAAAAACGGGAACTCCCGGATTGCATTTATTAGCCACTGCCCAATGGCCGTCATTCAGCCCCGGATCCAGCCCTACAGCCACGCCTGGAAGCACCACGCCTTTCAGAAAATGTTCTCCCGCGCCGTCGGAGGTGTAAAAGGGGCCAAAACCCTTCCTGCTCCAGAACGCCTTCAGCCATTCCATATACTTGCGGTCTTTACGCTGGTAGCTCCCGTATTCGTTTTCAAGCTGGGTCATCAGAATGGGCCCCCCGTTTTTGGCTAAAAAAGGCTCCGCCACACGAGCCACGGCCTCCAGATAACGCGTCTGCGCCTTCATGAATTTGGCGTCTTCCGTAGTTCTCAACTTGGCCTTGGGATCCTTCAGCAAATAATGAGGCAGCCCACCCAGGTCCCATTCCCCGCATGCATAGGGGCCGGGGCGGAATAAAACCCACATGCCTTCCTCCTGGCATAACTTGAGGAACCCTTCCAGATCCCGATTGCCCGTCTTAAAGTCAAAGCTGCCGTCCGGCTGCTCATGGTCATTCCAGAACACGTAAAATGCAATAGTATTCAACCCCATAGCCTTGGCGGTCCTGATGCGGTGCCTCCAGTATTCCCGGGGAATGCGCTGGGGATGCATCTCCGCGCCGCGGATCTGGAAAGGTTTCCCGTTCAGCATGAACTCCTGGTTCCCTTCCCCGCCGAACCCGAACACAACGGGGGTTCCTCCGGAAAGAGCGGGTTTCTGTACATTCTGGACAGCCTCAGGGCCAGCCCATGCCAATGCTCCCACTCCGACGGCCATCAGTGCGGCAGACCAACTGAAACCATATTGCTTCATCATGTTGAACAGTTAATTCATTTGAAGACGGTTGCCAATAACAATTTTTTTCTCTCTTCTCCGAATCTTCGGAATAACCTTCCCCTCCGCCAGAAATCTGACGGGGCCGGACGGAACGGAGGCCTTCCGTTCCGTGGAATGTGATCATGTCATATATCTTCATCCCTTTGTATGAAAACCGGAGGACGCCTGTCTAAATTGATCAATATGAAAACAATTGTTCTTCTTCGCCATGGAGAAAGCACGTGGAACCGCGAAAACAGATTCACCGGATGGACAGACGTGGATCTGACGGAATTGGGAATACAGGAAGCCAACCACGCGGGCGACCTTCTGAAAGACAGGGGAATGGCCTTTGACCATGCCTACACCTCTTATCTCAAGAGGGCCGTGAAAACGCTCAACTGCGTGCTGGACCGTTTGGACCAGGACTGGCTGCCCGTCTCCAAAAGCTGGAGGTTGAATGAAAAGCACTACGGCATGCTCCAGGGCCTGAATAAAAGTGAAACGGCTCAAAAATACGGAGACGAACAGGTACTGATCTGGAGGCGCAGTTATGACGTGGCGCCTCCTCCCCTGGCGGAGGACGATCCCGCCAACCCCAAATGGGATCCCCGCTACAAGGGAGTGCCGGACAGCGAACTTCCGCGAACGGAATCACTGAAAGAAACTATTGCCCGCATGATGCCCTACTGGGAAGAAACAGTTCTCCCTTCTCTACGGACGCTGGACAATATCCTGATCGTAGCCCACGGCAACACATTGCGGGGCATGATCAAGTATTTGAAAAACATTCCTGACGAACAGCTGCTTTCCCTGAATCTTCCTACCGCCACCCCCTATGTATTTGAATTTGACGACTCCCTGAACCTGGAAAAAGACTACTTTCTTGGGGATCCGGAAGAAATCCGCAAACGCATGGCGGCCGTCGCCGGCCAGGGAAGCGCAAAGAAAAAAACGCCTGCGGAATAACCTCACTATCCTTTCCTATGACCGTCCATTCCTGCCGCATTGCGTTCTTTGACGCCAAGCCCTACGACCGGGATTCCTTCAATTCTGTCAATGAACGCGAATTCCATTACGACATCCGTTACTTCAAGGGGCACCTCACTCCGGACAGCGTGCCCCTGACCCGCGGTACGGACGTAGCGTGCATTTTCGTCAATGACACGGCAAACCGGGAAGTAATACGGAACCTGAAGGGAAATGGCGTCAAATTGCTGGCTCTGCGTTGCGCCGGATTCAATAATGTGGATCTGAAAGCTGCGGAAGAAGCGGAACTGCCCGTCGTGCGGGTGCCCCAATATTCTCCCTATGCGGTGGCGGAACATGCCGTAGCCCTGATGCTTTCCCTGAACCGCAAAATACACCGCGCCTACTGGCGCACCAAGGACGGCAATTTTTCTCTTCACGGCCTGATGGGCTTTGACATGAATGGAAAAACGGCCGGCATCATCGGAACGGGAAAAATCGCCAGAATCCTCATCCGCATTCTCAAAGGCTTCGGGATGAACATCCTGGCCTATGACCTGCACCCTGACCAGCGCTTTGCGGAAGAAGCCGGCATTACGTACACCACCCTGGACGATCTGTACGCCCGGTCCGATATCATCTCCCTGCACTGTCCCCTTACTCCGGAAACGGAACACCTGATTAATACGGATTCCATTGGAAAAATGAAGGATGGAGTGATGATCATCAACACGGGACGCGGCAAGCTGATTAACACGGAAATGCTGATTGACGGCCTGAAATCAAAAAAAGTGGGAGCTGCCGGACTGGACGTGTACGAAGAAGAGGGAGAATATTTCTACGAAGACAAATCCGACAGGATTATTGATGACGATACTCTGGCCCGTCTCCTTTCCTTCAACAACGTCATCCTGACTTCCCACCAGGGCTTTTTCACGAAAGAAGCCCTGCACAATATTGCGGAAGTCACCCTGCACAACATCCGGGACTTTCTGGAAAGCAAACCTCTGATCAACCGAGTCTCGCTTCAGTCACGCTGAACGTGCCCGGCGGGCGCTCTACGGAAATCCGGGACTTTCTCATCCGCCTTCTGCCGGACAGAAGGCGGAATTCGGGGAAAGGCGGCAGCTTTTTTATGCAAGCGCCGCCACTTCCCGCCGTATTATATACTATGAGCACTCCAGCCCCTGCCTCCGTCCTGGCTCCCAAACCGCACTACGCCGCTCTGGACGGCCTCCGCGGAGTGGCCGCCGTCATGGTGGTCCTGTTCCACATGTTTGAAGGCAGCGCCAGGGACTTCCAGTTCCACACGGACCAGATCATCAACCACGGCTACCTGTCCGTGGACTTCTTCTTCATGCTGTCCGGCTTCGTCATCGGATACGCCTATGACGACCGCTGGGAAAAAATGAACCTGTGGAACTTCTGCAAGCGGCGGCTGGTGCGCCTTCAACCCATGGTGGTCATGGGGATGCTGCTGGGGGGAATCCTCTTTTACTTCCAGGGGTCTGAAATCTTCCCGAACCTTGCGCAAACTCCCGTATGGAAAATGCTGCTGGTCATGACCGTGGGATTCACGCTGCTGCCCGTTCCCGTTTCCCTGGATGTGCGCGGATGGTCGGAAATGCACCCGCTGAACGGTCCGGCCTGGTCCCTCTTCTTCGAATACGTCGCCAATATCCTTTATGCCATGCTCATCAGAAAATTTACCAGCAGATGGCTGGCGGTCCTGGTCTTTCTGGCGGGCTGCGCCCTCATTCACCAGTGCTACACGCAGGGCAACAACATCGGCGGCTGGACTCTGGATGCGGAACAGTGCCGTGTGGGGCTTACACGGCTCATGTTCCCTTTCTTCGGCGGTCTGCTCCTGTTCCGCCTGTGCAAACCTGGACGGATCAGGCATGGTTTCTGGTGGTGCAGCCTGCTTCTGGCGGGAACCCTGGCGGCGCCCCATGTAGGAGGCGCGGAACATTTCCGCCTGAACGGCCTGTATGACGCCTTCTGCATCATTGTCATCTTTCCCGTGATAGTCTTCCTCGGAGCCAGTGACATCCCTGGAGACATCTCTTCCAGAGCCAGCCGGTTTTTGGGAAACATCTCCTATCCCCTTTATATCACCCACTATCCCATCGTATATCTCTACCTGGCCTGGGTTCACGATGCGGAAGTCCCTCTTTCCCGTGCGCTCCCCGTAGCGGCAGGCGTCTTATTCCTCTGCATTGCCGTAGCCTACGGGTGCCTGAAGCTTTATGACGAGCCCGTGCGCGCATGGCTTTCCAAACGCGTGCTGAAGCGGCGTCCTCCGGAACCCGGGGCGTAAAGCGGAACAAACATCTGCCTTGCCCCGGGCGGGGCCAGTCCGGATACTGTCGGCGGTCTTTCATGGAAAAACTGCCGACATCCTCCAAAGCTCTGCGCTACCTGCCCTTTCTTGTGGCATCGGCATTCTTTATGCAGATGCTGGATGCCACCATCCTGAACACGGCCATTCCCACCATTGCCCGCAGCTTCAACAGCCATCCGCTGCAGCTCCACTCCCTGGTAACGGCCTACATGCTCACCGTCTGCGTCCTGATACCGGCCTCCGGATGGATATCCGACAAACTGGGTTCCCGCCGTACTTTCCTGCTGGCCATCTCCGTTTTTTCCGTGGGCTCCCTGCTGTGCGCCCTTTCCGCCTCCGTTACCATGATGACGGTATGCCGCGTCATCCAGGGAATAGGCGGCGCCTTCCTGATGCCCGTCGGGCGCCTTGTCATCCTGCGCTCCTATCCCCGCTCCATGTTCGTCAATGTCCTGAACATTGTAACGATTCCGGCGCTGCTGGGCCCCCTTCTGGGGCCGGTGCTGGGCGGTATCATCGTACAGTACGCTTCCTGGCACTGGATATTCCTGATCAACATCCCGGTAGGCATGGCGGGCCTGTGGGCCACCTGGAAGCTGATGCCGGACCTGAAAGCGGTCCGGGAACAGAAATTCGACTGGCCGGGTTTCTTCCTTTTCTCCTCCTCCGCCGTCCTGGCTACGATGGGCCTCTCTTCCGCAGGAGGCATAACCGATAAGCCGCGCATGGTCATCCTCACGTCTGCCGGAGGCATTCTTCAACTTCTGTACTGGTTGCTGGCGGTCCGTTCAAAAGCCCCCATCTTCAGCCCGGCCCTGTTCCGCATCAGAAACTTTGCCATCGGAATCGCCGGCAACATCGTCTGCCGCCTGGGCGGAAGCTGCCTGCCGTACCTGATGCCGCTTTTCTTCCAGGTGGTGCTTGGTTATTCCGCTCTTCAGTCCGGCATGTCCCTGATTCCGCTGGCCCTGAGCAATCTGCTGGCAAAAACGGTTGCGCCGCGTCTGCTCGGGAAATTTGGTTACCGGAACATCATGGTCGTCAATACCTTCACCATAGGATCGCTGCTGGCCTCCTTCCGCTTTGTAGGCCCCGGAACCCATGAACTTATTCTCCTGGGCATGCTCGCGTTGCTGGGCGGGGCCAACTCCATTCAGTTCACCTGCATGAACACCCTGACGCTGATTGACCTCCCCAATGCAGACGCCAGCAGCGGAAACTCCCTGCTTTCCACGATCATGCAGCTCTCCATTGCTGTCAGTATTGCCGCGGCCTCCCTGCTGCTGGACAGCTTCGGCGGCCATTCGGCTACCTCCGGAAAGGCTGTGGAAACCGCCTTTCATGCCACTTTCGCCACCATCGGCGCCATTGCCGCGGCCAGTTCCTTCATCTTCGCCCTGGTGGACAAAGACAAGGGAATCACCCGCAAACGGAGAAAAGCAGCTTGAAGAAGAAAATTCCCGCCCCTGTTCAGGAACAGGAAGAGGAATCTCCCGTCTCAAGAGAACAGCACTGCGCAAACCGGGCGCGGGACTCTTCCAGGGTAATCGGTTTCTTATCCTCCCCCAGGGCTACATAAACCAGCTCCGCCTCTGTAATTTTGGCAATGTTATTGCAAAGCTTCGTCAGACGTTCCGCATACACCTCCACCTTCACGGTGACGGAGGTGCGGCCCACCTTGATAATATCCGTATAAAAGGACACTACATCGCCCACCAGCACAGGAGCTTCAAACGTCAGGCTGCTCACCGCACGCGTCACAATATAGCGGCTCAATGCATAGCGCATGGCGGTATTGGCTCCTGCAAGGTCCACCTGGCTCATCACCCAGCCGCCGAATACTTCCCCGCTCTGATTGGTATCCGCAGGCATTGGTTCCACGCGCAGGGCGGGAACGCGCCCTTCCGGAAGCTGGGCATGACGATATGTATTTTCCATAAATAAGAATAATTATAAATTAATAAGGACATGCTTATCTATCACAGCCCTCTTGTAAAGGGTAAAACGCGGAAGCGGAAAACGGGCGGCGCCGGCACGCTCTGCGGAAAAAAGAAAACAGCCCGGAATAAACTGCTTTCCCATATTGATTAAGTTGGGCAGGCGGATTTCCGTGTCTTATCCCGGAGCTTTTCCACCATGGCCGGTAAAGGCGGTTGTCCATTACTCATGGACCGCAACCATGAATCCAAAACAAAAAAAGTGGACGGGGAGGCACATCCCGCTTCCGACTTTGCCTACGTACCCGATCCGGAAAAGCCTTCCACCTGGAAACTGCCGATTTTCAACATGCGCCACGTAGGAGGGGCCCTGGCCGCCATGACCAGCGACTATCGCGGCAACCCCGTGGAAATACCGGAAGGAGATCGCCGTGCCGTCATGAAAAAAATCCTGGCCAGGAAAGCGAAACTGGAACAGGAAGAAAGCTGATTCCGTTTTCTTTCATTTCTTTTTTTCCGCCTGTAAACAGGAAGGAAAGAAATATCTTTTCCCTTCGTTCCCCGGTATTTCTTTTTTTCCGCCTGTAAACAGGAAGGAAAGAAATATCTTTTCCCTTCGTTCCCCGGTCTTAGCCGTTTGGGGACGGGCTGACACCATCCAGATACCGGCTTTCTGCGGCGCCTTCGGTTGGCACCCCCGTAGAAATGAAAGACATTCCCACCCTTCCGACGCTCCTGGCGGATACAGCCGGATATTTCACTTACGGACGGCATCAAAAACGGTGGTAAAACAGAAGAAGAAATTAAATTATTCTAAAATCATCAATCATCCCAAGGATGTTTTTCCCCTAAAGTGGATTGGGGAAATTCAGGAAATCTGAAAATCAAATAACTTTCTCCGGCCAATAAAAACAACATTTAGAAAATTCCTATATAAATAAATATCAATGGCATATTGAAATAAAAACATGTCTTTCCCTGAACAGGCCGTCCGAAGCCTGGTCATCACGATAGGAATGAAGAATGCCGGAAAAGGGAATGCTGCCGGCTATTTCCCGCATGGCAGCGCTTTTCCCCTTCCGTCAACTCCGCATCAAAATATGACTGACGAAAAAATGAGCACAGAAGGTACTAACGAAATACAGGACCCGCGCGGTGAATTCCAACAGGAAAGATATGAAAAGCAGCAGCAGAAAGCCCCCGGACTGCAATCCGGAATGAAGCCCGTGCCGGATTCCGGGGAACAAAGCTACCATGGCTGCAACAGGCTCCGTGGACGAAAAGCCCTGGTCACAGGGGGAGACTCGGGAATAGGCCGGGCGGCGGCTATTGCCTACGCACGCGAAGGAGCCGACGTAGCCTTGAACTACCTTCCTGAAGAACAAAGCGATGCCGAAGAAGTGGCGGAACTCATCAGAAAAGAGGGCCGGAAGGCCGTCCTGCTGCCGGGGGACCTCAGCGATGAAGTCTTTTGTAAAAAACTCGTCAGGGATGCCTTGGAAAAACTTGGCGGACTGGACATCATGGCCCTGGTAGCCGGTAAACAAGTGGCGGTGGAAGATATCCGGGACATTACCACGGAACAATTAACCAAGACATTTGAAGTAAACGTGTTCTCCCTGTTCTGGATTGCCAAGGAAGCCCTTCCGCATCTCAAGCCGGGGACGAGCATCATTACCTGCTCCTCCATTCAGGCCTACCAGCCCGGCAAGAACCTGGTGGACTATGCTTCCACAAAAGCGGCCATCATTGCGTTCAGCCGCTCCCTGGCCAAGCAGGTTGCCCCCAAAGGCATCCGGGTCAACGTGGTGGCTCCCGGCCCCATCTGGACAGCCCTGCAAGTAACCGGAGGCCAGCTGCAGAAGGACCTGCCGGAATTCGGACGGAAAACGCCTCTCAAAAGGGCAGGGCAACCTGTGGAACTCTCCGGACTATACGTCTTTCTCGCCTCCCAGGAATCCAGCTTCATTACTGCGGAGGTCTTTGGCGTTACCGGCGGCATGCATCTGGCCTGATGCGGAAACCCGCAATCCGGGAAAAGGGCCGGACTGACTTTCCGGAATCCCTTTCCGCAGCGCCACACCCCCGGATGACCGGGAAAGCGGCCGGAAACGGCTCTGCAAGGAAATCAGGGCATTGCTCCATTTCCCGGTTGTCCCGGCAAAAGGTTCCTGCTTGAATAGGGTAATGGCATTTTGGAGGTTTTAGTTCATCTTTTTCCCTTTCACGGCGCTTCTCTTTTCCATGGTGCATGGCAGTCCTCTGAACGCACCCGTCATCACCCTTGGAGAGAAAAAAAGCCTGTTCGGAGAAAAAGCGCAGGCCAATGAATATGTCAGCTATGCCCTTTATTACTGGCCGGACCCCGCCAATCCGGACGGTCCTTACAAACCCATTGACGGCAAAAAGAACAAACGGCTCCGCAGCATGGACGACAGCGGCAGGATGGCCGCTTTCATCAGCACGGTCTGCAGCCTGGGACGGCAGTATGAACTCGACAGGGATCCGCAGGCCGCCTCCAGGACCGGGCAATGGCTGAAAGCCTGGTTCATTGCTCCGGCAACCCGCATGCAGCCCCATCTGAAATATGCCCAAATTCGCCCCGGACACCGGACGGAAGGAGACGGAGGAGGCATCATCGACCTTTACCGCATGCCCGAATTCCTGGAAGCTTTGACGGTGTTGAAATGCTCCAATGCCCTAACGGCAGAGGAATGGAAGCAGGTGGACGCATGGCTGAACCAGTATTACACATGGCTGACTACCAGCAGGCAGGGCAGGCATGCACACACGCGCAGCAACAACCATTATCTGTTTTATGTGGCGCAATGCGCCCATTTGGCATCCTTCCTGGGCCGCAGCCATGAAGCGGCCCAATGGCTGGCAGAAGCCTTCGCCAACCTGGACCGCCACATCGCTCCCGACGGATCCCAGCCCGAAGAACTCAAACGGGCGGAACCCTGGCAATACAGCGTTTACACTCTTCAGGCATGGGGATACCTGGTGCATCTTGCAGAACGCATGGGCGACAAGAACTACCGTTACCGGAAAACACCCGCCGGGGCCTCCATTCAAAAAGCTGTGGACTATCTCCTGCCTTACCGCGCCAACCCTGAAACATGGCCCTGGCAAGGCTCCAGGGCAAACACTCCGCTGCCCGCCATCTTTGAACCGGAGCAGGCGGGCAGGCCACAACGGAAATGCTCCTGAACCGCGCCCGCCGTTAAAAGTATCCGTTTTTCCTGCTTATTGAAAATCCCCTCTCCAGCAGCACGAACGGGGTATTTTCCCGGAAAACGATTTAATAAGGGATCTCCCCAGTATTTTTCCCCTTAGATTTTTCCTTTCTTTTTGCTGCTCTCCATTCCCACGGAGATATGGGATTCAGCTCAGACCAGATGCCTTTTTGGGCCTTTCTGGCATCCCTTTCAAGAGAAACGAGTTTCCGGCTGGCGGAAAAATTTTTATAAATCCACGCCCATCCTTCCTTCACCATCTCTTCGTTGACGAGCATTTTCCCATGCCATATTTCCCCTAAAATACGGCCGTACCTGTCACTCTCGGTATACCGGACTGTAACCGCCTCTCCCCAAATCAGCTTTTCCAGGTATTCCTTGGCGCCTTCATACCCGTCCTGCTCCCTTTCCGGCGCATCAATTCCCTCAAGCTGTATCCGGTGCGTACGCATTTGTTCAGGCGTCCTTTCCAGAAGGATGACCGTGTCGCCGTCAATCACGTTAATCACGACTCCCCTGATACTTTCAGCAAAAGCCATGCAGGGACTTATCAGGAAAATCAAAAGCCATTTCATGAAAAATGATATAATCCAAAAAATATCAGGATGCAACTACTCTTTAGAGAAACCGTTCCCGCACTGTTCACACGGCCGGAAACAGATGAATACGGTCATCTGTGGACAGCCTGTTCTGGAACAGGCCATCATGTTTTCCGGCATGAAGGAACACAATTCCCGAACCTATTCCAACCTGTCCGGAACAACGGTAAACAGGCTGTATCATTGCCCCGCTCCGGAACATCTTTGTTCGCTGCCGTGCCGGGAGCGGAAGAACATCCCGCCGGCGTACCCCGGCAATCTAACCCATGCCGCCATTTAAAAAGACTGCACATTAAACAAGAAAAACCGGGCGCCCTGCAACATTCAATGGCATGGCGTGAGACATTTCACTCATTTTTTCAATTCTTCGGCTATTCTGCCGAGGTTCTTTTCCGTTGCCTTTCTCAGTTTCTCCTGCTGTTTCCAGTACCATGCCGTTCTTTCCGACACCCCGGCCTGATTCGCCAGCCAGCGCACGGCGCCGCTCGTGTCACAGCCTGTTTTCTTCTGAATGACTTCCAGCAGTTGAGCGACATATTTATTCATGGATTCCGGGTTGATATTATTTCGATTCCCATGCCCGGCTGAATTCCTCGTCCCGGAACAGGGAGGCAATCCCGCTGAGCTGCTTGAGGCGCAACAATTCTTCCGCATCCATCCCCAGATTTTTGAGTATCCACGCATCCGACATGCCTGCCTCCGTCAACTCCTGGATAATATTGGTCATGAGGGCGATATTATGAGATCCCCGGGCACGGTTGTGCCTGATGGTGGAAGCCATGCGGTTTCCAAGAGGCTTGTCGATTACGGCCACCGGCATCATGCCACCCTCCCGTTCGTAAATATCGCGGTAAGTCTTCATGATCTGGCAGCGGTGGAACCCGTCCACGATTTCATAGGTCCCGTCCTCCAGCTTATAACAAACGATAGGCATCGTATAACCGTCCTCCTTGATGCTCTGGTAGAGCAACTTCATTTCGGGGGGAGCTACGCTGTTCGGGTTATAGGCATTGGAACGTATCTGGTCCAGGGGAACGCGCCGGATTTTGTAAACGGGGGATTGATAGGAGGTTTTCATAAAATATTGCGGTATTTATTGACGGCGGCCCGGCGCCGGGCAATCGCTCCCTTGGTTGGACCGAACCCGGCGTACTTGCAAAAGTAATCATTCTTCATGATGCAGATGCACATGCGCTTGTAGGAAGGCACCTGCCGGAAATTGCTGACCGGCATGTCGTCGGGATAGCCCATAAACTGAATGACGTCGCGGTCGACGTAACGGCCCGACTTTCCCGTCACGGTCGCCAGAGGATAGGCGGCCAGCACTTCATCGGCAGTTCCGGGATCGACGGTGCCCCCTTTCATCCAGTACTTTTTAGACCTCTCCAAAATGTTGTTGTAGTGTTCCGCCGTTTTCTCGTTCATTGTGGAAAGCAGGAATTCATAATAGGACTTCCAGGTATGGCCGGGCGGCAGTTTGATGGTTTTCCAGCCCATGGCCGTCGTACCTCCGTACAAACCTGTGAAGTTGACGCCGTTGACGCGCCCGACCATGCGCGCCCAGTTGGCAGGATCAATAACTTTGTAAAGCTTCAGGCTTTCCTGGGCGCAGTCATTAAACGGGCTTGCCACCCGCATTTGCCCGATCGTAAGGCCTGCCTGGTACAGGAGATCGTAAAGGCGGTTATAGTCAAAACCAAAACGGGCGTTGGCCGTCCAGACGTCACTGACGCGCCAGTCATAAAGAGGGTAGGCGCTGACGGTCACGGCATCAGCCCGTGTAATCCACTTCCTTCCCTCATAAGACGTCCTTTTATTGCCGCGGGCAACGGCGGCGTATCTGTTGAGGCTTTCATCCGCCCGCAGCCCTACCATGACGGCAGTACTTCCGTGTTTTTTGGCAAAATGGCGTGAAAGCTTATCCTGGAATTCATAGTCCACCATACCGTGCCGGAACGGGACGTCCAGATTCTTTTCATTGATTACATAGGGATTTTCCGGCATGGGTCGCACCCACAGTTTTTTCTGGGCGGCGCTCCACGGCGTCCAGTAAGGTTCCCCCAGGGAGCATGCGGACTGGGCCCTGATCGGCACACAGTACCACATCTTACGAATGCCGGGGAATTGCTCCAGAAATGTTCTGGTGACATACTCGGTCGTCATTTGATATTGGGCCTCATAATCAAGGTGATACATGGACAGCTTGTCCAGAAGGCCCTGTTCGGCGGCGTAACGATAGCAGAGATTAAGCATGACGCCGCTGTCCTTGCCGCCCGAAAAAGACACCAGGACGTTGTCAAACTCTTGGAAACAATAGGCTATGCGTTCTAAAGCCGCCTCATAAACATTTTTATCCAGATATGTTTTCACAACTTTTCCAAAGCCTGTCTTTCGCCATCCGCCGCCAGCCCCCTGCCGGACGGGAACACGTCGGCCCGGATATGATCGCCGGAAGCCATGCATCTTCCCTGAAACCACTCTTGCAGCTTGCAGCTCATAGGGATATCCCCTGTTCTTTCAAACAGGGTTGCAACGCCTTCATTTCTGCATAAATAAGCAACATCATGTTTTTTCATGTTTTCAAATGCGCAGCAGCTTATCGTCCGTTATTTTCCGTCAACAATACCAACCTACTGAATTATTGCGGCGGGTCAATGTTTTTACTGCAATTATTTCAGTAATTTTATTGTCATCACCCTCCTTCTCAAAATACCTGCGCTTTTTAGCGAGCAACACCATTCCAGAAATGCCTTATGCATTGCGCCATGACCTCCTTTCCTTCTCCGCAACATCCGCGCTATGCGCAGCATTCAAGACGCTGCGTTGGAATGCACGGTTTCAAAATCGGAGACACAAAAATCATAACTTGCTTAAAATTAGGTGAACGAAAAAATGTACGGCTCAGAGCCATTTTCCGGTTCCAACATCTTTCCCCCAATACTCTTTCCGGAACCGCATCTTCCAGGCAGACGATACATCCATCATTTCCCTCCTGAAGGAAAAACAACCGTGTTTCCCTTTTTGCAATCCGGGATGCTGTCCAAACATGAATAGCCGGTACACGCCTTAAGCATGCCGCCAGATTAGACTTTAGGCGTTTTATGATTTTCCCCGAAACGCCAATTTCATGCCAGAACGGAATCAAAAAATGACATTTAGTCAGCACTTATGGTTGTTTTTCCGCGGTTTTTCACCTTTCCAGCCTCAAAACAGACAAAAAAGAAGCCCTGTAATCCATTAAAATTACAGGGCTTAGAAAATTAGTGGCTCCCCCGGTTGGGCTCGAACCAACGACCTAGTGATTAACAGAGAACTAATAAATACGCATAATATATTTATTATTATAATATTACATTTTTATTATTACGCCAATATTACGCCACAGAGAATTTCAAACGTGAAGATTTATGCCCGTTTCTTATCGTTTCTCGTATTTCTTTTTGTATGGAAGCGGCATGCCAGATTTATCAGGCTTGGAGAAGTTCGGAATGCTTGCTGACAAGCTCCAGAAGGCGAGCAGAAGAACCACTGGGCCGCCGCTGACCACTTTCCCATTTAATCAGCGTTGACAATCTCCATCCAATTCAGGCAGGGAACCAACAAAGCATTCATCCTCGTCGTTCCATCTGATAAGCCTTGCGTAAGGACGGGCAAGACGTTTTATTTCATTTTGATTCATGATTTTCCGATTTCGTCTTTGTCCGGGAACAATTCTTTTTTTCTATGGATAGCCTGGATGATTGTTCTATTCGCTTTTCATCTGATTTGACACGTCTTTCCAACTTCTTGATATCTTCTTCAGGGGGGAGTTTCTCTGGATGGATTCCACGTCCCACCAACATTTCACGAACTCCCTTGTTGTTTTGTATGTGTTCACGTGTAATGTTTGGTTCTCCTTGGAGATCATTTGCTTCTACATTGTAGTTAGTCATTTCAGTAGCCAGACTCTTTGCCGCAATGGTTACAGAAGGAAGGAAATCTGCCAAAGGTCGATTCTGAGGCATTGCCAACTGGTTTTTCATCTGACTTGTTGTTTTTCCTCCAAAAAGAGCCTGGTCACCTTTAGCCCTAATGCGTCCAAAGCCTGCATCATCTACCCCTCGTTCATAAATATTTTGGGATAGCCGTTTTTCGGATTCCTTGAGCTTTTCCCTTGCTTCAAGACGCGTCAGCAGGTTCATACGGTCTTGAATCAATTCTTGCCGCCTTGTTTGAACCGCAAAATAGCACTGCGCAAAAGCTATTTCCTTTTTGGACGGATCGCCGTTTTGTGCAATGAGGTAGCAGGCATAACGGGTGAGTTTATAATCTAACACTTCCCGTTGCCCGCCCTTCCCTACGACGATCATTTTGTTGACTTCAACAAAATGATCGGAACATTGAAAGCCAGACGTTTTGCATGATTGTTTCGCTCTATCAATCGCAGTTTCAAAGTTACGCCATTCTTTGTACCCCAAATAGGGTTGTAGATCGCGAGCGTACCAGAATTCTACTGACGCTTCCGAATCCGTGCGGACAATGGAATCAAAATGGCTTTGCAAGATAGTTATTTGATCGTCGTTATTCATCATTTTATCTTTTTATGGTTTTCAATCTGGTAATTTCGATCTATACTAAAGATGGCAGCATCTACCATGAGAAAAAAATAACACTTAGTGTCATTTCCGCAACCAGTATGTGTAAAAGTCATGGTACCTATTTCATGATCCTACAACTCATTTCTTCCTCGTATTCTCGGCAATCTGTTCTAAGAGGGAAATAATATGAGCAACTCCAATCCATCCCAGCCCAGATAGGGCAAGCACAAGGAAAATGGAAGCAGCGAAAATGCTCTGGTCGCTCCCTGAGGACAAAAGTATAAGAGGAATAATTATAGCCAGTACAAAGCAAACGATACCCACCCACCGGAACGCTTCGGATACTCCGCTTGCTGAATAGTTGTTTCTCCGGGTTCTTTCTGATTCAGCACAAATATTCATTTTAGAGGAATTTGACTTTTCGTGAGTTGCGGAGGAAAGAAACTCCCCATACTTTATCCATTCATTTCCCCCCTCCCTGCATATAAGGGTCTCAAAAGTGATACTCTTACGTCGAGCCAAAACCTCTAACGTCTCTGGATGAAAAGGACCTTCTGTTTTTCCTTCCGGTGTAGCAAGGTAATACTTCATAACTGTATGATAATCGCGATAATGATAATAAAAAGAAAAAAATCACAAAGTTTTCTAATCGCAAATTCTGCAAGTCGACTTCTTTGTTTATGACTAGAAGTGGGAATTAAGACGTTACCTATCATCTTCTCAACCTTTCCCTGCTAAGTTGCATTCTCTGCGTCCTTTTTATTTCTGTTATTTCCTTGTTGATAGCTCCGATATTGCTTTCAAACATCTGCTTCAGACCCTGAAGAACTTGTCTTGATGCAACTCCAAGTTCCGTTAATTTTCCCACAAAAAGCTTGTTTAAATTCTGTAGCTCTTCCGGGTCAATGTGTCCGTCGGCCGCGGCGCGTTCTATATCTTTTCTAATGCCGTCAATAGCCTTGTGGACTAAAGAGGTTTGATGTGGAGTAGCGCTCTTGCCGGCGTTGATGGTAAAGCCTTCCACAAAAGTTTTAATAGCCTTATCAGTTTCCCGCTTCTGTTCCTGTTGAAGCCTTTTAAGCTCCTGTTTTCTCTCCCGTTCGAGTTTCTTTTCTGCTTTTTGCTCTTCTTTTTTATCATCATTTTTCCATTCCTTTTCCCCAACTCTAGATTCTTTCTTTCGAGCTTGTTCATTTCTCGCTTCTTCCGTTTCAAGTCGTAAAATTCCTTTTTGAACAATAACACGTTCTTTCAAAATACCATTTAATTCTTCCTGATGTTTTCCGGCCTCTTCTACGGCTGTTTGTTGCCGGGTTCCGATCTTTTCAAGGGATATTTTATATTCTTCGGTTCTTTGTTCATCAGTAATAGGCTTCCCACTTTTATCCAATCCATAAGACAGTTGAAAAGAAATACTTTCTTCATTAAAAATAGATTTTATTTTTTCAATCATTCCCGAAATATTATATTTTTGTATTTCAAGTTCTGAAAGCTCACTACGGAGTTGTTTAACAAAGTCTTCGTAACCACCCAAATCTGTAAAAGATTTTATAGCTTCTTTTTTACCTTTTATCTCTTTAATTATATAAGGCAGTTCACTACTTTCTAACCTAAATAATCTTGACATTTCTTCTACAGTTGGAAGAGACATTTTTACATTTTGCAGGCGTGAAGCTTCACCTAAAGCTGTATTTCTTTTCCCTTCCGCATCCCCCTGCTTGTCAGCCAAGGCAAGGTCTTCTTCATGGGCCGTTTGAATCCTGGCCCGCTCCGTTATCCTTTCAAGCTCCTGATCCAGAAGCAAAAGCCTGTACTTTCTTTCATGCTTGCCGATTTTCCCGTCCTGGTACTGTTCTTCCACTTCCAAACGCTGCATCTTGTTTTTCCAGGTGTCCGCCCCCTGCTTCTCGGCAATCTCCATTTTGCGTAGGGTGAGCTGATATTCAATTTCCCGGGTCTGTTTCTCATATTCATAAGTAATGTTTTTAATATGTTGTTCATACTCCCGGTTGATGACGTGAGCCGCTTCTTCCTGTTTCGTTTTCTGGACAAGCGCAAGACGGCCTTTTTCAGCATCCCTCAAATACTGGTTGATTTCATCATGCTTCCTCTTTGCCTTCTCGGCGGCCTTGTCAAGTTCGTCGCTTTTGGTCTTGAAGTGGTCAATCAAAGCGGTAATGCCAGCGGTCAGCCCCTGGATCAGCAGCATGGCCCAGCCCAACGGCCCCATCGCCGTTTTGATGGTGGTTCCGAATAAATGAATGAACGGGATCGCCCCGCGGAGGGCGCTGGACATGCCCAGGATGCGCGTTGCCGCAATGGTGATTTGCCCCGCCAGCCCCTTAACCTGCGTGGAGGTGAGTTGCCCGGCATCTCCGGCCGTCTTGATGCGCCGTCCCAGGTCCTGGATATTCTTCAGGGCGTCCGCCTGGGCCACGTTGTCCCCGGCCTTCCGGGCTTCTTCCAACTTGGCAATGTAGGATTCCAACTCGGCCTGCAATTCTTCGTAAGAGGCGGAGGCGCGGCGGTTGTTGGCTTCCAGCCGTTCCACCGTGGCGGCGGCGGCCTGCTGCTTCCGGGCCTCCGCGGCTTCCGCCTTTTCCGCGGCCTTGTCGGCGGCGTCCATTTCCTTGTTGTAGCCGTCAATGATTTGTTGAAGGTTTTCGTCAAGGTCATCTCCCCATTTCGCCCCAAGGTCCAAATCAGACATTTTGTTGTTGAGGACTTCAAAGACGTCATCCACCTGTTCCAGCTTCTTCCTGAATTCCTCGGAGGTCAGCACGGCGTTGGTGACTTCGTCAATAAACCCGGTCAATCCCGGGTTGTCGTTGAAGGCGGCTTTCATCCGGGAGCCGGCGGCGGTCAGGGCGTCGGCGTATTGGTCAAGTTTGGAATTGGCGTTTTCCAGGGCTTGTTCATATTCCGCCCCCATGCCGTCCTTCATGGCGGCGCCGGTTTCTTCAGCGACCGTTTTGACACGGGAAAGGGAATCCGCGATCTGGTCCATCACGCCGGAGGTCTGCGAAATGGATTCGCCGGATTCCCGTATCCTGTCCAGGGATGCGGCGGCTTGAGTGGCGCCGGAGGTGTCGGCGGTCGTTCTGATATTGATGTTCAGGTTTCTGTCTGACATGGTTTTATTGATTGGCTGTTGAGATTCAAACGGGCGTCGCACAGGGCGAGCATGACTTCCCGGCGGGCGCTTTTGGGAACATGGGGAGGCCTGGGATTGCCGACGCTCACCACGTCATAGCTGCGGGCATAATCCTCCGGATTCGCCGTCCGGCTGTCCCAGTTCCACCAGGACCACCGCCCGGCCCGGTTCCGGGGCGTCCACGGCTCGTCAAGCCGGACACGCTCCCGGCCGCAGACATCCATGACGGCCCGGCAGATGGTGAGGTCTTCCGGGGCGAGCGGGGGGATGGCGGCGCATCTCAGCGCTTCGGCGGCCATCCTGGCCGCCCGGCCGCTCAGGGCGTAGCAATTTCCGTAGGCGGACCGTTCGGTCGGGTTCCGGGGGACCCGGTATCCGGCGGCGTGCAGCGCAAGACCGTTATGCTGCATATCGCGGACCCATCCGCCCGACAGAAGCGCCGTGTCGGAGTCAATCTTGACGACGGTATCGCCATCCTCCGCCCCCTTGGCCAGCGTGGCAATGATCCCCCGGACGCACTCCGGGCCGCGCAGGTTGCCGCAGCGGGGGAAAGAGCTCCGGCGATACCGCGCCCCATACGCTACAAGAGCCCTCCTGGCCTCCGGGGGTACCGGGGCGGCGCTGTCGTCCACCACCGTAACTACCGCCTCCGGAAGAGCCGTCCTGGCGCACCGGACGCAGGCCACGGCTTCCTGCGCGTCTCCGGCATAGGTGAAGGTGTATATCCTGATCATGACATTCCGGTGGGGCCGAAGGTTCCCGGGTGGATTAGGAGATAAACCGTGCCCGCCTGGTGCTGCACCACCTTGTTGCCGTCGATGGTGGCCAGATGGAAATAATATTCGTAAGGGGTTTCCCGGTCTTCCTCCGCGAGCCTGACGGGGTCGGAGACGCCGCCCGCGGCGGACAGAGAGGATCCGAGATATTTCGCGTCCTTGTCCAACCGGATCTTGAGCCAGATTTCCCCGGAGGTGACGGGGCTTTTCACCCATCCCCCGGAACCGTCCCCCTCCGGAAGCAGCCCCCCGATATAGTTGCCGGCATAGATAGCCTTCCCCTGGCGGATGTAGGCGTCGGACACCTTGCCGTCGCTCCCGTAAGACAGGCGGCATTGGAATCCCACCTCGACGGCGCTGGTTCCCCACGCGGGAGGCTCCTGGGCCTGCAGCAGTTTTACGGACGGCCCGACGCTGGGAAGCTCCGGGACTTCATCGTCCGCTCCGGAAGAGCCTCCGCCTCCAATGCCGGATCCTCCGCCCGAAGATCCGCCCCTGGAAGACGTGGACGAGTCCGCCCAGGCCGTTCGGCGGAGCGCCTCGGCAAGCTGCCGGCTCCGGTCGATGGAGTCCTGCAGGGAGATCTGTTCCGGGGCCCCCACCGTCACATCGGAAACTCCCGTTTTAAGGTCGAGGGATATTTCCTGGATGACGGACCGCATGGCTTCCCATTCTTTCAACCCTCCCGTGATGGAGAGGCGCCCCCCGCAGACCTGGTCAAAGTCGTCGTGGACGGTCGCGGATCCGTCATAGGGCAACGCGCGGGTGGCTTCGTAGTAGGATTTCAGGAAATTTTTATACAGTGCGGAGGTGTCGTAGCTGCCCGATGTTTCGTCGTCTCCGGGGCCTCCGCCGTCGTCGGATACGCTTTCCACCGTCCCTGCCCTGTCCACCCGGTAGGACGCGTAGCCGACATTCGTCGTGGTCACTTCAAACGTCAATGTTCCGATCCAGCGGTCCCCGGTTCCGGATTTTCCGCCGTATTCCGGAAAATATTGCTTCACCGTGTCGGGGGGATCCGTCGCCCGCACCCGCAAATCCACCCGGACCTTGCCCCATTTGATTCTTGCGCTCCTGCCGTTGACCTGGCCGGAGGTCAGTTCGTGGGTGATGGCCGCGCTGCTGTATCCCCGGTGTTCCGCGTCAGCCGGCGTGATGGACGTGATTTTCGGACTGGCCGCCACTTCCAGGCCGGCGCAATCCTCCAGGGCCGGAGCCCAGCGTTTGACGCGGGCCGCCCACTGGGCCGTGCCGGTCGGGAATTTGTCTCCCCGGACAATCATCCGCGGGGCGTCGTAACCCAGCGAGCCCGTTTCCGCAGGGCTGTATTGCCCGGCAGTGTCGGAGACCTTGACGCCGCCCGGAACGTCCACTTCCGCCGTCACCACATAGGGCTGGGACAGGGAGGCGCCTGAGGGATAGACGGCCAGCGCGCGCTGAACCCGGGAAATAACGGAGGCGTTGCAGGTCAGTCCCACGGCCGGAGGCACCAGATCGGGGCGCGCCTTGAGGGACAGGGCGCTTACGTCCACAGCGGACAGGTCGAGCACGACATCCGGCAAATGGGCATGGTCGGCAATGACCAGCGTGGCGGAGTCGTCCGCGCCGTATTCAAACCACGCGGCCATGTTGGGGTGCCATTGCTGGATCTGGGAAAGCAGGGAGGCATACGTTTCCGACGAGTAGGCAAACGGAATGATTTCGGCATCCTTGTCGATCCGGAGGTCGTATTTGATGGGGACCAGGGCCGTGCTGACGGCGTGGTCCAGGACTCCGGAGAGGGCGTCCCGGATGTTCGCGGTCGCCTGTTTTTCCTGACCGCTTCCGCCTGTGCCCCGGCGGTATTCGGCAAAGATGCCGTTGGCGCGGCCGTTCACAAAGTACTGGATGTTGCTCAGGTTCCACCAGTAATCGCAAATCCTGATGTCCCAGCTCTCGGAGGTTCCTTCAAGGGAGTGTTCCAGGTCGATGGCCGGTCCGATGAGCAGGGTTTTCCCGCGCCAGACGACTTTCACTATTTCCCCTTCTTCAAACGGGCAGGAGGCAAACCGGGAGACCGGCGCGCGGAAGGAGACGGAGGCTCCCCCGAAGGAGAGCCGGTTGTAGGACGGGCTTTCGGCCATGTCCAGGAAGTCGGCGGAAGATACGTCAAGGGTTTTCACAGGGGGCGGCCGAGGGTGAAGTTGTAGGAGACGATAAGGCGCAGGCCCTGAACCTTCGGCTCGGCGTCGGCGATGACGGCTTCAAAGCGCTGTTCACGGCCGCAGGCGTCGGTCCAGACCCATTCCCCCTTCCCCGCCGTTTTCCATTCGTTGAGCCATTCGTAAAAGGCGCCCCACGCGTCCATGTGGGAGGCGCATTCCCGCACGGTGGAGATGGTGAAGGACAGGGACAGGTTGCCGAATGCGTCCAGCCTGGGGAACGGGCTGTTGATGATCGGCGTGGCGGACGTGCCGAACTGCACCGGGAAAGCGTGTTCCGGCAGGGAATCGAGCAGGAATTCCCCGACGCGCACGACGGGGCGCCCGTCAAAGGTGATGGAAAAGGGAGAGACGGTCGTGTCCATGCCTCAATAATGGTGGGGGTTTCAATCCACGCACACCTTGCGGAGCGCGACTGGCCGCCCCCCATGCAAACAGAAGGGCGGCCCCGGCTGTCATGCTCCGGCGGAGGCCGGGAAGGCGATTTCTTCCGTGGGCGTCAGGGAATTCAGGGAGGACGGTATCACTTCAAGCGTCAATTTCGGCGTGATCAGCTTGTTGTTTTCCGTGGGGATTTCCACCTTGAGCAGCGCCGCGACTTCCAGGACCATCATTTCTTTTTTGTCTTCCTGGTATTTGGTGAGGCGCGCCCATACCTTTTGCCCGTAGATGTTCCGGGAAAAGGGCTGCACTTCCTTCCCGGCTTCCAGCCTGTCGCACTGGTAAATCACCTGCCAGCAGACCGGATTAACCTCCGTGGAGTTAATCTCGATGGTGTTGCCCGTCACTTTGGTGTTCTTCCGCGTCACATAGGAGGTCGTGTCGCGGGAAAATACCGTGCGGGCGTCGTCTTCCGTGGTCGGCGTGATTTTGTAGTCGATGACTTCGTTGGCAATCATCCAGGCGTCGGAGTCCTTCGCCGGCTTGAAATGCTCGTCCACCGTGTCCGTGCCGCTTTCGGCCGTGACTGTCGTTCCGAACGGGCACAGGTCGAGAAAGGTGCCGACCAGCATTTCCTTGTTGTAGAGTTCTGACATGGTTGTTAGCTTCTTACGTAGTCAATAAAGGTCACTTTCCCGGCGTCGGCGTGGACTTTGTACACGTCTTCCGGGATGTGGACGATTTTTCCCCGCGCGGCGATGCCGTGAGGGAGTTCCAGCTTGTTGACGGCCACCCGGCATTTGACGATGCGGGGCGCCGGAGCAGTAGCGGCCTCCTGGGCCGCGGCGGTGGTGGGTTTAGTTGCCATGTTTGATAATCAGGGTTGTTTCCATCGTCAGGACGATGGACTTTTTCAGGATTTTGGCGGGAGCCGGCTTGGAGCTGGTAACGATTACCTCCGTCATCATCAGTCGGGCATGGTTGCGGCGCCACTTGTGAAAGCCCTCCTGGATGATGTCGGCAAGGTCGTCGGCGTCCCAGCCGTCACCGTCCAGAAGCGGGTTGCTCTCCACGGTGACGTGCCATTTGGCCGTGCTTTTGCCGCTCCTGCTCAACTTGTCCGGAACAATTTCCGGACGCTCCATGACGATGACGGTTTCCAGGGAACCGGTCACCCTCTTAATTTCTTCCTCAAAGGAACCGTCCCATGCCTTAATAATGATTTCCGGGTCTTCCCCGTTGTTGGCCGCGGAGCAAATTTCCACGGCCCGCTGACAGAGGACTTCCGCAAATGCAATGACAGGCGACTTCTTCAGGGCTTTCTTCATATCGGATTGCTCCAATCCTGGTGTTTCGGCCCTCCGTAAATGACGTCGCTGGGCTGGTGCTCATCGTAGGGGGCAAACTCGACTTCACAGGCAGCCACGGCGCGGAGTTTCGCGCGGGCATCCTGATATTGAGCCGCCCGCGCCGTCCCCTGCAGGGATTCGCTTGAACCTGGCACGGAGCTGGTGACGGCATCCCGCACCAGAATGCAGGTGGTGAATACCAACTCCGCGGGAACGGAACTGGAATCCATCGCAATCCTGGCATTTCTGGGGCAGGAGTTGACTGCCGCCGCCACCTCGTTGCAGACCTCGCGGATGATGTCGCTGATTTTGTCGCGGGCAATGGAAGTAATTTCCTTGTCCTGGCAATAGCGGACAACCGCTTCCGGAGTAATCCTTACGAGGGCCATTGTTCCAATAAGGTTATACCTTGACGGCAAGGACGGCTTCCTGTGCCGTGCTGTCGCCTGCGGACGTTTCAGCTGCGATTTTCAGGCGCAGCCAGGGGCCGGCCTCCAACGGAACGCGCATGAACACTTCTCCGGAGCCGGAACCATTGCTCTCACCCCCCGTCGCAGCCAGCTTCGGGGAATCCAGTTCCATCCAAGCATCACCGTCCTCGGACGATTCGACGGTGAGGGTCATCGTCTTGCCGGCGGCCAGCGCGGGAAGCTCTTCGTGCTTCAATGAAATGACAGCGCTGTCGATGCCTCCTTTCTGTCCGATATGAATCGGGGTAGACGTTACCGTCTTTCCGGTTCCCGGCATCTTCAGACGGATCGTAAGCGCTTCGTCATTGCGGTACATATTCTTCATCATGTGGTGTGTTTCTCCTTTCTGCGGATAAAAGGTTAATTTTTGAGGGCAAGGGAGTTGCGACGGGCGCGGAAAAAGTCTTCCGCAAATGCGGCGCGGACGCTGGACAGTGATTCGTCATCAAGCAGGGAATCCACTTCCAGAATCTTGATTCCCATCACGGAATCGGGTTCAGGGGCGATCATGCCCGTTCCGCCGTTTCCGGTGGCAGGCGTAAGGGTTCTGGATTCCTGCAACAGCAATTTCACATTGCCGTTCATAACCACATAGGAAATCATGCCGCGCAAGGCCGCAGGAAACAGGCTCTTCGCCTTGGCGACAAGTTTGTCCGTCAAGGGATGCTGGGCGCTGATGTTCTTGATGCGGGCCACGGAAAACGGAGATTCCACGGCAATGCCCGTCCAGCCTTCCAAACGGGAAGTATAGGCCCTCATTGTTCCTGATTCCCCGTCTTCCGTATTCCTGGCCACGGTCTCTTCCTGCACCGGAGACATGGAAAGCGTCTTCTTGTTCCCCCATATGGAGTGCAGGAAGTCGTCACCCAAAATGACCAGGTAAGCGGAAGCTCCGGAGTTGTCGGCGCGGTTGGCTTCCGAGTCTTCCTGCTTGGAAGGATCTGCGGAAATGGTCATATAATCCCCCATCTGTTCAGAAATAGCCGGGAACACATTTTCCTGTTCCGGAAGCCTGTACCACATCTGCAGGGCAATGGAGGCCATGGCACCCAACGTAACGCTTCGGGTTTCCTTGGTGAGCAGCTGCGCCCCCCTGGCGGAGCTGGTGACAACGGCCTTGTCCACCGCAATAGGTCCGTCAATGTAGTAGCACTTAACGGTTTTATTGGTGTATTCGGTCGTCAGGTTCTTGGCTCCGGCATTGGCCGGACGAAACCCGAAACGGGGAATGCCGGTGGGCATATTGATTTCGTACTGCGTTCCGTCAATAACGGTAACGGGAAACGCGGTTACTTCCGGGGATGCAAGTCCAACAGAACGGACTGCGTCAAGGGCCTTGATAGATCCTGTTCCTTCCTGCTGAAGCACGTCCAGCAGGGTCATAAATTCTTTCGCGGGCATATTACTTGTTCAGGTTATTGAGTTCGGTTTCAAAGGAGCTGCGAAGAGCCGCGGTTCCCGTGACGGGTTCTTTTGGGGAGCCTTCCGGCTTGCCGGCATTCACGTCATCGAATGCGGGATTTTTCGGCAGGGCGTTCAACTGCTTGCTGGCGGCAATATAGTCTTCCGTCAGGGCTCGTTCCCAAAAGGTCTTGGATGCTTCATCCTTCGGGGCGATTTTGCCCGCAGCAATGGCATCGGCAACGTCCTGGACGGCGCGTTCCTTCACCTGCTTCCTAGATGCGGCAATTTCTTCCTGGCATTTCGCCAGCTCCTTCTTGCTTGCTTCCAATTCGTCGGAGCTGGCCTTGCCTTTGTCCTGCAGGGCCTTGATGCGCTCCAACACGATAGCCTCGGCATTTTCAGCCTTGGCTTCTTCCTCGGTCAAAATGCCGAGGGCAACGAGTTTAGTGATGTCCATGTCTCGGTTGGTTGTATGGTTGTCTTGCTGGTCGAGGCCCTCCTTGGGCTTCTCAAGGTCTCTATTGTCGCCCGGTTTCCCGGGGTCTTCAACGTCGTCAAAATGGGCTACGTCGCCCTCCATTCGGCTGGCGGCAATGCGTTCGATGTCGTCAAATGCGGGGTCATTGACCAAGGAACCTACTTCTATGGATTCCGGCAACAGGCCGAGGATTTCCCCGGTTCCCTTGTCGCGCCGGAAGCGGGGGCTGTGATAGCCGTAATTGCCGCCTTCCACGTCCGTTCTTCCCTTCTCCGTCCATCCTTCCAGTTCCAACACAACGCCTTTTTCCTCGTTCCACACAAACCGTCCCGGCTTGTAAGAGGCGGGCCCCATCTCATGATCATAGAGCCCGACCGGTTTGACGTTGCTGGATAGCTTGGCTTCCAGGTCGGCATTGAGCCGGGGAACGCAGTCGGACGTTACCCGCACCACACACGTTCCCGGCTGGCCGTTGAGCGAGCATTTAATAGTATGTTCTCCTTTGGGGGCCCACAGGATAGCCATGGGAGCCTTGCCGTGGTTGCCGGCTACCGTCGTTATCAGCGTACTCATGCCCCCATGATGAGGCACAGTGGAGGTATGGGGCAATAGACGCAAAATGGGCTACAAAATATTCAAGCCGTAACGATCAGGAATAAAATCCCGGCTGGCCGAGAATAATATCTTGCCACCTCCCAAAGTTTTACGTAATATTATAATGGTATTGGGAGAGAATTGATTTCTCAGTCCCTGCTCTATTGAATTAAGAAAAAACACTAATTAAAAAAGAAAGGTACTTACCATGAAAATGATTTTTTTATGGGCCACATGTTTAGTTGTCATAACCGGTTGCAATGCTCCTCAAGAGAATCATGATCAAATTGAAAACGATGGAACAAAAATAGAAAACAAGTCGGAAAATTCTAATTTTTACGGCACTTATGAAGGAACTCTTCCCGCTGCCGATTGTGAAGGTATAAAGACGACACTGACATTAAATAAGGATAAAACTTATATACTGAGGAGCGAATATATAGGAGAAGGAGAAAAAAGCGCAACTTTCGAATCAAAAGGTCATTATAATTTGATAAATGGAAACTTGATTGAATTATCTCTAACCTCTTCTAATGAAAAATCTTATTATAAAATACTTGATGGTAGTAAATTAATGTTGTCAGACAAAGAAGGATCAATTAATCAAGGAATCTTATCCGAACATTATATTTTAAAAAAGAAATAAAACTATTTCTATAACAAATCTTTTTTCTACTCCGCCGCAGTTTCCCCTCTGCGGCGGTTTATTTTACACCGTCTTTCAGCTTAGCTCTCCTAGTCAATTTATCCAGTCTTCGGAACCTCCCCCGTCATCAAGCATGGCATCCATGAAGTGTTTGAATGCTATGCCCGTAAGTTCTTCCATATCCGGAAAAGCCTCCGGCCATGGCGCAAAGAGCTGCGACTTCTTGAGCTTATAGACGGCCCTGACTCCGCCATGCCCGTCCGATTCAAAAAGGCAGCCCGGCTCCAATCCGGAGCCGGTCATGCTGTTGCGAAGGTTGAGGATGCTTTTACGAAGAGTGAAAAGTTTGCGGCCCGTCATAGAGGCGTAAGCGCCAGCGCGAACGCCGTGCGCCTCCGGAATGACGGGAATGGTCAGCGCCTGGGCCCGCTTGGCCGTCACCGTGCCGCCGTAGATTTTCAACAACAGGGATTGTGCAAGGTCTAGAGGTTCCCCCCCGTTTCCCTCCCCTGCCTGCCCGGTGAGGTAGATGCGGGCACCGTCCGCCGTCGTGTCGGCAAACCAGTTTCGGGCAATGTCGTTGGCCCACCCGGTTTTCTTACGTCCAGGCCCGTGGGTCGGCAGGGACGTGTTTTCAAAGTGTCCGGATTCCGCCTTGTTCCTGTACCAGGACGAAAGCCAGCTTTTCACTCCCTCCCCCATGCGTTCATTGGCTTTCGCCAAACTTTCCGGAGCTGCTATTTTTTTCACTTCTGCAATTACCGGGTCAACACCGTTCAAGTCGATCGTCAGGTTCATATCTCGTCTTCAATCCGATTGATTTCCCACCCCTTCCGGTAAGCTTCCGCGCTGGCGTCCCACAGGGCTTCCTGCAGCAAATCATCATTGGTGAGGTCCATTTCCGGAAGGCGGGCAAGCACAGCGGCCAGTTCCGCCCGAAATTCATGATCAGAAAGCCCGGAACGGGCTTTGCCGATCAATTCCCGGACAAAATCAGCGCATGGCTCGGCCCACGCCTGTAAAATTTCTTCTGCGGCCTTTTCCGCGTCCTGCTCCAACTCGACGGCCAGGGCGAGCGGAGCTAGTTTTTTCCCTCGGAGGCAGCGGCTTCAATGGCATCCCCGTATTGGCCCGGAGCGGAACCGATAGACGGGGCTTTTCTCAAGACAGGCTCGCCGGAACGCGGCTTGGGTATCTTGACGATGGTGCGGGCGAATTCTTCTCCTACATCCATGATTTCCGCCGCTTTGGCAACCGTTTCCAGGGCTTCTGCGTCAATGCCGCGGATAGAGGGAACAAATTGAGGGAGACGGGAAGGAATATGCCCGTAATTCAAGTGGATGATGGCAGGAATGAGTTGGGAATTGAGAATATTCGCCACGGCCTGCCCCGCGTCTTCAATGACCTCTTTGCGGATACCGGCATGCACTTTGCCAAGGGCATACGCCCCTCCGTCCCCCTTGGAACTGGTCAACGTTTGTCCCAGGATCAGGTTGTCGCATTGTTCGTCCGCCAGTTTGATCAAATCCGCCTGGGGCAGCCCGTTGGCTCCCTTTACGGCGTCATGAAGCTGAAACTCCATATTCTGCGTTGTGACGGCCCATCCCCCGGAACCAAGGTTTTGCAGCATTTCCGCCGCCTCCGTTTTTGCTTTTTCGTCACCCCTGACTTTAGCCGTCCGGAAAGGGATGCCGAAAAGCTCGCAAAACGTCATCAGCCAGGGCAACCCGTAACAGGCGGCTCCGAACCATCCCACAAGACACCGGAGCTTGGCGCCAAAAATAGGGTGGAACACGTCGGCCTTATTCAGCCCAATCAGGAACTTGTCCGGGGGAAATTCTTCTCCTTCCAGGTCGTTTTCCAGGCCGTTGCGGAAAAGGAGCAAACGATCCTTCCTGCCGTAGTTATATTCCCATGCGTAAAATTGAGCGGAAAGAGGCTCGTAACAGCGGGGGTAGATGATATCATCCGACGCCCATTTGATTTGATGAACGGTGTTGCCGCAAGTAAGCATATAGGTCAGGGATTTGAGCAAATCGTCTGCTCCCTGCTCTACCGTGTCCGGTTCCGGTTCTGACCGCCAGAAGGCGGATTCGACAAGCTCCGCCATTTCCTGCGCTTCCGGGGTCGGTTGCTGTCCTTTTTCCGTCCAGGGCATGACTGTCCATTCCATGCGGGCAACGGCGTTTGCTATTTCCCCAAGATTCTTCCGGAGACGCGGCCATTTTTCCAGCATAGCCATAAAGAGCTGTTCCTGCCGGTCCAGCCGCCCGGAAGCAATGGACTCTTTCAGAGATTTCAGGGATTCCGGGTCAAGTTCGGAGGCTGGCCAGTGCTTGAATTTATGATCAGCAAACGGAGAAACCAATATCTGGACCGCCTCTTTCACCTTGCCGCGAAGCCTGGGAAATAATGCCATGAACGAATAGAGATTTAAGGATTAAACAAGCTCCTGCGCCATACTGAACGCATCGTCGCAGCGGTTCAGCCAGCCCTTCCCGAACACAGGAAACTGCTTGCAAGAGCGGTAAAACGCCTGACGCTTCTCCTGCAGGGCGATAAGGAACACCGCTTCACCCGTGGCGGCCAGCTGGTCCTGTAGTTCCTGCCGGGTCTTGGGGCCGACAATCCCGTCCACCACAAGCCCGGCGCCGTGAATGTTCAGCGCGCGCTGCAAAATCTTCCCGGTATTCCTGCTCCCGGAATTGAAAAAATGGTCACGCAGGATGAATTCAACGCCAGGATAAGCGTCGGAACCCAGCCAGGAACGCACGGCGGCGGTATTATCCAGGACATACTGGAGACAACCTTCCCAGGCCTCTTCACGTCTTCCGGCATCCAGCAGGGCCTTCAATCTGTTAAACACGGTCGGTTCAATACCGTCGCAAATGCCGCAAATCTCCCACTTGCCGCCCTTGTCGGCGGCAGGAAGGCGAGAAACGCGCAGGGAATCCGGCCCGGTAACGCGGCTGTCTTCAAACCGGAGGATAGCCGCGGCCATCTTTCTTTCTGTAGGATTCATATTGTAAACTATTGATTATTAACTAAAGTGAACTTGTAAGAAAAACTTTACAGTTGGTCAGCGTTCCGCACATCGGAGGAACACAAGGCACGCAATGGGGAAACAGAACGCCGCAACACCCGCCACCGTGTCGCCGCACGCGGCAAAAACGCCGGCCATCACGCACCCCATCAGCGGCAGAAGAACGGAAGGGGACAGTAGCTTATTCATTTTTCCAGTTTTCTTTCTATGTTTTCTATTCTGACGGCAAGCAGCTGAATCGCCTTGGCCGTCTCGACCTGGGCCTGTGTCTGCATGGTCATCAGGTCACACAGCCGGTCATTATGGTGTCCCATGACATCCCCGATGTACCAGCAGGACGCGCCGCAAATGACCAGCGACAGCATGACGCAGGCAAACACGGGTGACGCCTTGGCAAAATCCATGAAACGCGCCGGTACATCGGAGAGTTTGCACATGGTGTTACTTCTTGGAGGGAATTACCTGCACAACGGGCGGAACGTCCGTTTCGGGTTGCGCCTGTGAATAGGAGATATGCCCCGGTTCCAGCACCAGGCAGGAGCCGTCCTTGCAGACCACCGTCTTGTCCGGCGTTACGTCCACGGAATGGCCGCAGCCGGAGAGGGACATTCCCAGGCCGCCAAGGACAGCACCGACAATGCCCACCCCGGCCAAGTAGAGCCACTTCCGCAAGCCGGTGGAGGTCTTGGCCTGCCCGGAGAGGTAGTTTTTAACATCTTCCATAGCATGCTTGCCGATGATGGGGAGGGCCTGTTCTGCTACGTTCAGCCAGCCGGCTTTATCGTCGTCCGGCAGGTCGGCGTATTTCACCATCGGCTGGTGCTTGTAGCGGTCCTTGCCGTCGGCATAGGCGTTATACATATCCTCGGCAATTTCCAAGGCGTGATTGCATTTATTACTAGTAGTCATATGATTATGGTTGTTATTGATTGGGGGTAGTGAAGTGTTTGAAAAAGTCCACGGCGGCGGGATCCGTGATCACAAAAGCCGGGTAGTCGCGGGAAGTGAACACCCTGCGCCCGCCCTGGGGATTGACGGCCTCAACGGTCAAATCCACGGCAAAAACATATTCGCTATGATCATTTGCAATATCATAATTCATAGTCACACACAGCCGCGCCCATACCTGACAGGCATGCCACGGCTCCGCCAGCCCCACCAGCGCGGCAACGACGGCCTGCATGGCCGGAGCCTACTCCGCTGGAATCTCGTCCGCTGTATAGATGTCTGCCCGTGTGTACCCTTCCGCGTCCTGGTAAATGGACGCCAGGACGAATTCATCCCATTGACCGGGTTTCTGGAACTGTATTTGTATTTCTGCGTTGGTCATGATTAGAGAGGTATGTTAATATCTTCAAAAGCCGCTGTTTCCTCGGATTCAATGGCATTGACGGCCATTGCTTCCAATGCGTGATAGGTTGGATTGGTCAATCCATTGGAATAAAGGTGCCTGGTGCCTGTGCCCGCGTCGGCTGAAAGGGCATATGTTTTCTCATTGCGCGCGTCGATAATCAGGGTGCTTACGCCTGTTCCTGCCTCGAAAGCGATGAAGCCGCGGAGAGAAGCTATCTTGAACAGGGTATTGGTACTGCCGCCTCCCAGCTCCATATAAAGAGCCGCCTTTTCCTCCCGCACTGCTGTACTCGGCAGCCCGCTCTGCATGTAAATAAGCCTGTTCAGCCCGTTTGGCATCAGCTCATTATGGCCTACCGGAAGAAATACGGTTGTCGTCTTCACCTGCCAGTGTCCAACGGACGATACATAAAAGATTTCCCTTACTCTGATTTCATACCCCTTGCGGACAGTATCGTAAGGAGTATTGATGGTAACATCGATGATTTCCCCATGGTTGACGGCCAGCTCGTTCCCCGGAATCATAGAATAAGAATCCATCGTCAACCCGGTTCTGTTGGTTTTTGAGCCGCGGCCTATGCCAAAAGTAAATTTAGCGAAGGCTGTCGCGTTGACCGCAAGGGAAAATCCGCACACGGAACTGTAATTAAATTGACCGTTAGGCCCTATCAGGGGAATAACCGCTGACCCGTACGCATTGGACCCGGCAGAAGCCGCGCCCACCGAAAAACGCTGCGTCAACCCGGCAAGAGTACCGTTGGAAGATTTAGAAATGGAACCCGCGACTGTGATCGAACTGGAATTAAGGTATATAGGCTGAACCAACGCTGATACAGCTCCTGCCAATCCTGACGTATAAAAGCGATTAACCGCCGCCGTGTCCGTTACCGCCCCCACGGCCAGCGGGATGTTGATGCCGCCGTTGGCGTTGACGGCCCCGGCAAACGTTCCTCCCGCGGCGGTGATATTGCCGGGAAGCGTCATGTTGCCGGATGCATCCACCTGCGGAATAGCCGCCAAAGCCTGCTGGGCCGCCGTAGCTGAATTGGCCGCGGCGGTGGCAGATGTCGCAGCGTTATCAGCAGCTGTGGACGCGGTGGTGGCGGACTGGCCAGCCGTCCGCGCCGCAGCCTCGGCGGTCGCAGAAGATTGACGTACATCCCTCCCCAGGCTGTCCAGTTGCCGCGCGGTAGCCAGTTCCATCCCTCCCAGGGTGATGCCGTCGTCATAGTCCACTACTACGGTCATCAGCGGGGCCATCGTGCCGTTCACGGTGGGCGGGTTGGTCACCTCCGTCACCAGGCCGCGCCCAGGGACGGACGGAGTAAGCACGGCGTGCATGCCCAGCGCGTAGGGCGTCATCTCGGTCCCTTCGCATACTTGGATGATAATGACATCCCCGCGCGTCAGGGGAATGCCCGGCGTGAATACCCACGTAGCCGTCTGGCCGCTGGACAGGTTGGACACATAGGCGGAGGTGCCGATCAGGCTGTAAGCGCCGTCCGTCAGCCGCCAAATCCGCAGGCAATACTGATTCAGGGCGGGATCGTCAAAAAAATACACGGTTGAAATACTCGTCAGGCGGCAGCTGTCGGACAGATGCCCGGCCAGAATCTCGTCTCCCCAGGTCATCGCGTAGCCTCCCACGATGGTCCAAGTGTCGGCGGCGTCCCCGCTGGACAAGGTGGATTGCCCGGTCACCGCTTCCAATTCCACGCCCGCATCCTTGAGCGCGGCCGGCAATTTATTTGCTACAGCCTCATTGACCAATTCCCCGCTTTCCACCTGTTCTTCCAGCGTTTCCACAAGCTGCTCTGCTTCATCCCGGGCCGCTTCGGCCTGTCGTACAAGTTCCTCGACCACAATGGACGGGTTTTCCAAAATGGTCACGGATCCGTCTTCCGTTTCGGGGATGGAGACATCAAGAGCGCCGGCCACGGCCGCGGCCTCATTCGTTCCATCCGGAGGCGTAACGCGGGACACTACATGCACGGCTCCCTTCAACAAGGGGTATTCTTTGCCCGATGCGTCGGTCAGAAAAATATCATAAGCGCCGCATCCGGCGGCCAGCCTCGGCCATGTCACCAATGCCGTACTCGCCCCCGTAACGGCACAGTCCAGCATGATCACTCCATCCTGTACCACCGCGCCGCGGAGCGTCATGCCGCTGATGTCCATATCCTCACCGGATGGAGAAATAAAATGCAGCGCAAGAGACTGCGGCAGGGATTCCGTGGCGTGTACGTTGTAGTTGGCGGCTTGCCTCATGCACGCATTATCGCCCCAACGCGAGGGAGGGTACAACAATGTCAAAATGGGCTACGAACAGTCCTAAATGGGATAAAATTTCCCCGTATGTTTGACGGCGTGCTGACTCTTGCCCACAATGGGCCTGTTGCCCTCTCCTGTCCAAACTCCGGAAACTCCACGAAAGGAAGCCCATATAGCCCCCAGCAAGGCGTCCGCGCGATCAGGAGAAGACAGGTTGCGAGCCTTCATTTTCTCCTTCTTCTCGTTCCTGAGCCTGGAATCGTCCGCATATTCCTTCTTCCGGGTAGTCAACTGCACGAAAAGCGTCTTGTCCGACCGCCTGGACCTGATATGCACTCGCCCGGTCATGAGTTCCAGTCCGGCGTCATTCCAGCATTCCGCCGAGAGATTGATGTAGCGGTCGCGGTCTTCCGGAGGGTTGTTCCCAAAGAACTCATTCGGATACCAACCTGATTCATTAAAATCGCTGATGACAGCCAGGCCCATGCCCGGAGCGTCCACCCACAAATCACAATCCGCAATGCCCAGCCCCTTGAGGGTGGCAATGCACTTGCGGACACTCTGCACCGTGTCCCGCTGTCGTTCCGCGTATTCAATCCAAGCTTCGTTTCCGTCGCAGATGGCAAGGACTGTTTCATCCCCGCCCGCGGCAATGTCCAGGAAGGCCACGGGGCGCCCCCTGCGCGGCTCGTAGGGCTGCCGCTGACCCCATTCCAGTTTTCCAGGGTCAATGATGTACAAATCTCCTTCCAGCGTGAATTCCGCCAGCACGACGGAACGGTAATAGGAATCATCCTCATTACCCCCCACACGGGCCAGAATGCGGTCAATGCGCTCCTGGGAGATATGGGGGCAATCAAAGGCCGTTACCACCATCGGACAGAAGAGTTCTTTTTCCTCGTGGAAACAGCGATAAAATTGCCCTTCCGGCTTGCCTGGGGATGAAAGGTAGATGCAGAATTGAAGCGTACATCGTTCAATGGCGTCAAAGATTTCATCAGGAACCGTCTTTGCCTCGTCCACCACGAAAAACACGGGGGAAGAAGGATCATCCCCGGTAAACTCGTCAACGTCAAACAGACGGGCTTTCTTCTCGCTGCGGGGGTCTTCCTCCTCCTGTTCCTTCCGCTCATCCTTGAATTCGTCCGTCACACGCCCGTGCCAGCCTTCCGCCTTCCCGGCGTGGTTGGTGGAAAAGCCTTCGATGAATCCCCCTTCCGGCGTTTCCACGCGGCAATTCTTGAGCCATTTCCAGCCCGCAAGGGATGGGTTGTTCCGGTGCCGTTCCAGGGCAGGCCAGAGCTGGTTTTTTACCTGGCGCCATGAGCCGGACGTAATAGGCATGCGCCCACGGGGGAAACGCCACAGGAACCACAGAGCAAGGATGCCGATCACTTTATCCGTTTTGCCGGATCCGTTGGCTGCACGCAGGGCAACGCGCTTGCCGCGGGCGGCACGTTCAAGAGCCTTCATCTGCCATTTGTACAGCCCCGTTTCCCCCAGCACCACGGCGGCAAAGATGACGGGGGAATCTTCCGGCCTGACAGGAGGCCCTAGCTTTCTTCCTCTTCGGACCATATTTCTCTCAAGGCTGCCACTAACGGAACGATTGCTTCTGCTGGAAGTTTATGGGTCACCTCTACGTTTTTTTCTCCACCTTCCAGAGCCAGCGCCGCACGGTCTCCGTACTTCTTCGGCATCAGCTTGGCAAGCATCCATTTGAGCGTGTCTATTTCCAACTTGACCGCCTGCAGCATGGTTCCCCCTATTTCGGCACGTGGGGCCACTTCATGCCCTTTCTCCACAAGGTCAAGCAACTTGTCTTCTAGGGCGGCAAGCCGTTCCTCGCACGCGCGCGCGTATTGGTTTGCAAAATCCGCGTTCTCTCTGGCCCAATTCATCACCGTGGGATGGGGAATGCCTTCCTTTTCGGCAGCCTTCCTCAGACTATCCCCGCAACGTATATGACCGCAAATGCGTTCAGAGAGGGCAGCGCTATACCTGGAAACATTTCCCTTCTTCCCGGTCCTCTCTTTCTTCATTTCGCATACTCCTTGTTGATTTTTTCCCACCCTGCCGGGGGTATATCGTCCTGGCGGGGAACGTACGCCTTTCCGGAGAGTTTCACATATCCTTCAATCCAGCGCAGCCCTTCCGCGTCAATACAGCGTTCAAAGCTGGGGCAGTCCGCGTTATCGTAGAGGATACTATCAGGTTTACGCTCATAAGCGCTACATTCCATACTACCCGGGTTGAGCTTCTTCTTGGAGCACAAAAGGCATTTCATCAGGAGAGGGTGGGATGTTTTGCATCCTTTGAAATCAGACTCCCAAATTCTCTTGTGCGCTGGTGATGTTTCTTCTTTCATATCATTATTGTATCAATTCACAGTCAATGATCAATTTCCCGTTCTGATTATGGAATTGGAGAAATTTGAGGGTTCCTCCCTTCTGGATGATGATTTCATCTTCACTGCTAAAATAGGTTTGCGGGCTAAGGCCGTCCCAGTCCTTACCGGCCCCTGCCCCGAATCTGGAAAAGGGCTCTGCATAAATGGCACGGGTTTTCTTCTTCAGGAGAATTCTGAACAACACGGGACGGTTCATGAATCCTTTCCCCTCCGCTACGGCAGCAGACATGAAACCTTCGTCTTTGAGAGGGTTTCCCACTACGGAGAGATTGAGCATATCAACCAGCTCGTCTGTTATTTCTTCTCCTTTCCAGTTCAAAGCGTCTTTCAATTCCTTGTAAACCCCACAGCCACGGAAAACAACCATGTCTTGAGGCACTTTGCATCTGTCAATGACTTTGGCGATCTGTTTCGCCTTGGCGTTGGACTTCCCCTTCCTCAAATCGTTGTTGATGCGGGCATATCCATTTCCGGTGTAGGAAAACAAAGCGTTCTTTTCCAGTCTGGATGCCTTTGCCCACACTTCCCCGGTAACGCTTCGCAAAAGGTCATCAGCTTCCTTATCCGTCAACGGGGCAGGCATCTTCACCTTGGGGACATCTCCCAGGCTGACCGTGTGCGTGACGGCTGAGACTGGCGCAGGAATGGGAGCAGAGGGAACCTTGATGACTTTCTCCGCCGTTTCCCTGGCCTTTTTCGCCACTTCCTGTGAGGGAAAGACAACCTCATCAGATTTGTCCTGTTTGACTCCCCAGCGGTCTTCATAGACCTTTTTCAATTTGGCCTTCAGTTCCTCCGGCAACTTCGCCGTACTGGCCTTCTTGCCGTACCCGTACCGTTCAATCAGGTCAATCCCGAAGCGCTCCGCACCCCTTGGACGCTTCAACGGCTCCCCGGGTTTGAGTAGTCCCAGCCGTTCGCATTCTTCCCGGGAAACAGGCTCCTGATCCATGTAGGAGTTGAAGCCGAACGGCGGCCAGGGGACCTCAAAGCCCCCGAGGCTGGCGGCGTTCATTTCGTCTGCCCAAAAAGTAAAGTCGGTTTTAAGCCGGACAGCATCTTCGTTGACGACATGAACAAGCCGCTTTGTCTTGGCTCCCGGAAAGCGGATGAACCGGAAAGCAGGCCATGCTTTGAGATTGGCCGGTTTCATGGATGCCTCCCATTGAGCAGCCCCAATGCTTTGCCGGACGTTGGTCTTGAAAATGAGCTTCAGACGGGCCAGAGCACCGATGTTTTTAATATCGTTGTGATACTTCGGGCCTTCGGCGTCCGGTGGAACAAGCCCCTCGGTTTGGAGCCATTGAAGTGCCTGGTTGGAAAAGTCCGCGGCGCTTCCTACCTTGATAACCGTTTCCCCATTGGGTAAAGTCTCCTTTTCTCCTGTCAGATAATTCTTAATCAACCTGTGCAGCCGTTCCAGCAATCTGATATTCTCCACCTTGGAAGAGAAAAACTTGTTTTCCTTCATGGCAGCGTTCAGAGCAGCCCATTCCTTTGAATCCATGCCGGAGGGTGTGGGATGTTTTGCCAGGAATTTTTCCAGGGGTGTTACCATAGAGGCAATTCTGGATGTTCAAAGGGGGGAGGTTCAATCTTGCCAAATTGGGCTACGTGATGTTCCAGAATGCGGACGGCGGGAAGACGGTAGAGTCCGGCGGATTCCAGAGCATTGATAATGCTGTTGGCGCGTTCTTCGGCTTCCTGTCTGTCGTTGGTGCCAAGTCCCAGCTCGACAAGTTTGCCTTTCTTTCTGGGATCCACCAGAAGCGTTAAGCGCAGTTTGTAGGATCCTGGCTTTCCTCGCCGCGTCGGCTTGTTTTTTCGCAGGGATGGTTTGGGGGGTCTCATTTGTTGGTGACGGGATAATTCTGTTCTTCCTCGTATTTTGTGAGTTCCGCGGTCCAGCGGAATTGAATACGTCCCAGCCGTCCGAAGCGGTTTTTGCCGATGATCCACTGCGCTTCCGTGGGGTCGTGCTTGTCGGGCTTGTACATGTAGGGGCGGTGGATCATGATGATCTGGTCGGCGTCCTGCTCAATGGAGCCGGAGTCGCGCAGGTCGGAAACGACCGGTTTGCCCTGGGCGTTCCCGGCTCTTTTTTCCACGTCGCGGTTGAGCTGGGCCAGCACCAGGACAGGAATATTGAGTTCCTTGGCCAGGGATTTGAGGCCGGCGGAGATTTCCGAGACTTCTCGTTCACGGCTGTTGCCCGCCTGCCGGGACGTGGAACGCATGAGCTGCAGGTAGTCCACGCCGATGCATTTGACGCCGTGTTCCCGGACCATCCGGCGGCCGCGGGCTCTGATGCTGTCGATGGTGAGGGAGCTTTCGTCGTCGATGTGCAGCGGGGCGGCCGTGATTTTCCTGACGGCGGCCGTGAAATGCTGCTGCTGTCCGACCGTCATCGGCTTGCCGCGGCGGATGTCGTCGGAGTTGATGCCGGCCATGCCGTAGAGGATGCGTTCCAGGAGCTGGGATTTCGGCATTTCCAGGCTGAACATGCCCACGGGGGTTCCCCCGAGGCAGATGTTGGTGAGGATGTTGACCAGGGCGGCGGTTTTCCCGACTCCGGGCCGGGCGGCAAGCACGATCATGGCGCCGGGCTGCAGGCCGTCCAGGGTCAGGTCCAGGCGGCGGTATCCGGAGGAGATTCCTTTGATGGCGCCGGGGTTGTTCATGCGCCATTGCAGGTTTTCAATGATGGTTCCCACGGCTCCGCGGATGGTTTCGGTCTGGCGGACGCCGCACCGGTCCCGCAGGGCGGACATGCCGCGCTCGGCTTCATCAAGGGCTTCTTCCGCGCTTTTGAGCTGATCGCCGGCGGCTTCCGCCATCCGGGAGGCAAACGCGAGCAGCGCATGTTTTTTGGCAGCTTCCGTGACCATTTCCAGGGCGGCGGCGGTTTTGTACCGGGCAAGGGCTCCGTAGGTAGCCGTTTCCACGACTCCGGCGTGCCCTCCCACGGCGTCAAGCTGGCCCTGGGCTTCAAGGCGGGCGATGACGGTGAGGGCATCCACGGTTCCTCCCGTGCCGGCGACGGTTTCCAGAGCGGTCCAGATTTGCTGGTGCGCCGGGAGGCTGAATGTCTGGCGGCTGATGCCCTTGTCCCGGAGGTCCGCAAAGGCCTGGGAGCCGTCCATTGCCTGGGAGAGCACCAGTTTTTCGGCGTCGATGAGTGTCTGAGAGTCGATCATGTTGTTGAAGTTGTCGGGGGTCAGAGTTCCTGAAGGTTCGAATAGGGGTCTCCGTTGTCAGGGGGCGGCGGATGGTTGAGGGCGTAGCTGGTGGCGAAGCTGATGGCGTCGGATTGCCATTTGGTCACGGGGATGCCGCTGCGGGTCCAGTTGACGGCGTCCCGGCTTCCCCAGTAGGCCGTGGCGCAATCCGGTATCTGGTCGGGGGTTAAACGCACACGCCCCGCAAAGGCCGCGGCCCGAAGATGGTCTTCGACTTCTTCCACGGTGCACGGAGGGGGAGTAGAGGGGGATGGATTATTTTCTTCCACTTCTCTTTCCTTCCTTTCCTTTTCTTTTCCTTTCTTTTCGCTTTCCAACGGAGCTTCATTTGCTATCCAAGGTTGGTTTCCTACGTCGGAACCAACGTTGGTTTCCGGTATAGGTTCCGGCGTTGGTTTCCGGCCTCCCTTCCGTCCGTTGGCGCGCGCGATTTCCCTTTTACGCTCAATCTCCCGCTGGGCGTCGGCAGGGTAAAAAGAAATGACAAGGTCGTCCCCGTCCCAGCGGAAAAGGCCGCAGGACTCGGCCACCTCGGAAGCCATGACCCCGCAAGACTGCATCCAGCGGCGGTCTCCCCAGGACCGTGCCCCGGCAATCCGCCCCATATTCTCCTGGTCACAAGACCAGGCGATCAAAGAAAGCCACGTGGCCCGCTGGGTGGGATCAGCGCCTATGTACTCATTGGAGCGGATAACGTAGAGTGGTATATTGATGTATTCCATTATTCTATATCCCTTCCGTCTCTTTTGCTTCTTCTCCAAATGCAGGCGAAAGCTGTATTTTTCTTCCTTGAACAGTATTGATTTTTAGCGGCTTCTGGATGTACAAACACGCGGTCAAAAGGCTCCTTTCAGCGGCGTAATTTGCTTCGGGGAAGCGTCCACTGTACCGAACTATCCGAACCCGTCCGCCAGGGAGGACATGCAACAAGCCCCATCGTTCCGGCAGGTCATCTTCCGTGATGATCCCAGGTTCGCAGATGTAATAGCGGACCTGCCCCATCCCATTCTGTGGATAAACGCGGAACGGCTTTTTGAGGTCTGCCCGGAAGTCGTTCAGGCTGGTTTTGGCTTCCACAAGAACACTTTTTTCCCCGCTGAACCCTATGGCGTCGGGCTGCTCGTTTGTAACAATGCAGTTCGGCTCTGCGATCGCCACCCGGCAACGTTGGGAGCCCAGGAGCCATCGTTCAGCGATTTCGCACAGTTCCCGGTGCGTCCTCGGTATTAAAGATGTTGGTTTACGTGCCATATCAAAAAAGCGTCAGTTGGGGGTTGTAGATTTCATAAAGACCAGGAAGACGGTCTTCCCGCGGCGGTGTCCGAACAAAGGTTCATGGCTGGCCAGCTTCAACACTTCTGCCGTGCTGACCCGATCCTCACACCATTTGAACACCAGAACGCCGCCCGGTTCCAAAACCCGGAAACACTCCCGGAAACCGGCCTTCAAATCCTCCTGCCAAGTCTCCCTGTCCAGTTTTCCGTATTTCTTGGCCAGCCAGGACGATTCCCCGGCGTGAATCAGGTGCGGAGGGTCGAACACGACAAGGCGAAACGCCCCGTCACTGAAAGGCATCTCCCGGAAGTCCCCGACGACGTCCGGCTTGATTTCCAGAGTGCGCCCGTCGCAAAGCGTGTGCGTTTCCTCCCGGCGGTCCATGAACACCACGTCAGGATGGCGGCGGTCAAACCAGAACATGCGGGAACCGCAGCAGGCGTCAAGAATGGCTTTCATTCCCCCTCCTTTCTCGGCTCCCATTTGTCTTGAATTCCTCGTTAATCTCACGATAACTTTTTGAATTTATATATTTTCTGCTGAACGTAAGAATAAATCCTTCTTTTTTTAATTCTTTTAAAACTTTATCTAAATCGGAAACCTTTAATTTATCGGTATAGTTGTAGTAATCTATCAATAACAAAAGCAAATCATTTCGGGTGAAACTTTCATATGGTCTTAATTTGAATATAATTTTAATGTCCTCTTTAAGACTCATGCGAGCCTCCTTTCTGCTCAATCTCCCAGGGCCACAGAATCACATCGTCATGCCGCACGGGTTCAGGCGGCCCGGAAGCCGTTTCCAGGTAAAGAATCCCCCGGTTCGCGTTTTTTCCGATGACCTTCCTAACCCGCCGGTCTCCGAAGAGTTTCACCTTGTCCCACGGCCAGACCCTCATGATGGGAGGGAATCCGGAAATATATTTTTCGGCATCCTTCCAGGCGTCTTTCTCCGCGGCGTAGCCTCTGTTCGTTTCCCAACGGCACTGTTCGCACCCCGCGTGAAACAGAAGAGGCCTGTCGCTGTAGAGCACGCGCTTTTCTATGGTAATATCACCCCCGCACAGCGGGCATTGAAGCTTTTTCATCGGGTTCCTTTCTCAATCAAGGCTTTAAGTTCATCAGAACAACGGAGGCGTGAAGCATTTTTCACTGTGCAAATAAGGTGCTGCGCCCACCGGGCATGCCGTTTCGTGGGGTACTCCATGCGATAGCGGGCGATAATTCCTTTGTGGTGTACAATCGCGGCCTGAACTTCGTATTTCCCGTCGTCGGTTTTCTTCATGGGGCAAACCTGCTGAACGATGATGTGAGGATTCCGTTTCATGGCTCTGATCCTTCTTGCACAGTGATTGTTATTTGTGGTTCTTCGCCCCACCATTTATCCACGGACGCGGAATACACCTGGGCGTCATCCTCCCAAAATCTCAACCGGGTCAGGACATCCTGCAGGGTTTTGGCCAGGTTGTCCCAGTCCGGTTTGGTCGTTTTCGGAATGAGCCCGATCCGGTTTTTTTTCGGCTCGCTCTTGCGGTAGGGCCAGACGAAGGCCAGCTTCAGGGAGACCGGCCCCGTCAGGGGCCGGGCCGGTTGATAAGGTTTCAGCAGGGTCAGGTAATCGCTGATGACCAGTTTCAATTCTTTCGTGTCCGCCAGTTTGGCGTGTTTCCCGATGTTGACGATTTTTTTGTTCTGGTGCGTTTTCGTCGGGGGAACAATCGGCAGCATGATGGTTATCGGCTTGTTCATGGCTGTTGATTAGAAGGGGATTTCGTCTTCTTCCGCCGGCGGTCCCGCCGTGGCGCTCATGTGGTTGTTGGCCGGCAGGTCCGCCGGGCGCGGAGGCAGGGGCGCTCCGCCGCGCCCCGCCGCTGTCCTGTCCTGCGCCGCCATGATGGCCCGGGCTTCGTCCGGCCCCAGCACGTCTTCGCAGTTGCTGAATTCGGGATAAGTCCCGTCTGCCCTGGGCTTGTCTCCCTGTCTGACGTTGAGCCGGACGTAGCAGGGTTTACCGAGGTATTCCGCCGGGTTGATGATGACCTGCTGGCCGGGTTGGTAGACGTTCCCGGTGACGTTTTTGACGAACAGGTCGATTTTCCAGGCCAGGTCTTTCGAGTTGGTCAGGTAGTAACGGACCGTCGCCGCCCCTTCAGGGCCGAAGGCTCTGATGTGGACGGCCAGCTGCGGGCATCCCCGCGTTTTGGCGCCTTGGGAGATTCCTTCTTCCATTTTGACGATTTTTCCTTCGTAGACGCCCGCGGGGAGAAATCCGTATTCGCTGGGCTCGCCTTCTGATATGTAACTGAACATAATGGTTATTTGGTGGTTGCGGTTTTGGAGACGGAGATTTTTTTAACGTAGGAGGATCCGGCCCCCGTCCTGACCAGTTCTTCCGGGAATTGTTGTTCCGGCAATGCTTCCGCGAACAAGGCGCGGAAGATGTCCGCCTTGAGCGGGCCATAGGATTTCAGGAGTTTCGGGACGCCAATCCAGGTGGCGTATTTGGCGACGTCTTCCGGAGCGACGGTGTCCGTGCCTTTCCGGGAGACGCGCCTGAATCCGGGGACTTCCGTTCCGTTGTTGAGGTAGTCGAGGATTTTTTCTTTTCCCTTTTTGACGTAACTTTCCAGCACAGCCGCCTTGGTGACGAATTCCGCCAGCCTGGACGGGTTTTCCGCAATTTCGGCGAAGCTTGCTTCCAGCGTTCCGGCTTCCGCCAGGGTCAGCATTTCCTGCGCCGCCCGGTTCCGCAGCGGGCAGGTGTCCTGCGAGGCGCACCAGCCGCAGTAGTCGCAGAGGCGCGGCCCGCCGCCGCGGTCCACGGCGTCCACCACGCCGTTGACGATGGAGATGGCTTCCCGGTAGGTGAATTTCCGGGTGACGATTTGCTGCTGGTCGCAGTAGAGGAGGTGGCAGGTGATTTCATCCAGGAATTCCCGTTCCATGAAGGATTTCGCGTAAGAGGCCTGCTGTTCCCAGTAGTTGCGGATTTGGCCGCTTTTGAGGTCGAAGAGTTTGCCGAGCGCGGGACAGAGGCAGTCCGCTTCCCCGCCTGTCACGCGGGGGTGCCATTGCGGGAAGGCGCAGCGGTTTTTGTCGGCAATGACCTCTTCGCCGGAGCAGAGCGTCCGGACCGTTTTCACCGCCCAGAGGATGGATTCTTTTTCATCGGCTTTCAGGTGTTCACACGCCCTGAATTCGTCCACGCCCATGAGCAGGGCCCGGAAGGCGTCGTCCATCCGGGTTCCCCGCTGGGCCGCTTCCCCCGCGTCGGGGGAGGAGACGTAGCAGGGGCATTGCGCCAGCTTGGGGAGCAGGGACGGCCTCAATAGTTCTGTGGCCGGGGCCGGACGGGGCCCGGCAATGTCAGCGAGGATTTTTTGCAGGTCGTCCAGGCTGACGGCGTATTCCGCTCCGTCCAGGGAGAGGACGGCATGCCCGGTTTCGCGGGCGACGTTGATGCAGGTGACGGGGTTCATTGGCACGCCCCTCCTTCCATGAATTCTTTTACGGAGTTATTGAACCGGGCGGGAGTTTTCAAAATCCGGGCGGCATATTCCGCCGGGACTCCTTCCAGCCCTTGTCCGGCAGTAATGATTCCGCGGCTGATCATGAAGGCGAGGGCGTCTTTTGCGTGGTCAATCACCGCGGCCAGGGCATCCGCCTGACGATCTCCCGCGGATGCGGCCGGAGGCGGCGCCTGTCCATTGTTTGCCGCAGGGGCATCATTCGCCGGGGCATTGGCAGATCCGCAGCCCGCTCCAAACAGCAGGCGGGAGATTTCCCCGGCGTCCATCGCCATCACCGCGGGCATCCCGTGCCGGTTTTTGGCTTCCCACGGGGCAGAAGGAGAGGTGTAGACCATGCGTTGGTTTCCTCCATGTCCCTTGCCATCCTGGACTGTTACGACGAAGTTGCAGAAAAGCATGGCGTCAGCCCATTCCTTGACCAGCGGCGCGACAAATTTGGAGAGGTTCAGTTCGTGTTTGTCGTAGGCGCCGGCTGTTTCCGGCATTTCAAATTTGACGCGGCGGGAGTGTCCCACCAGCACCACATTCATGCCTGCGCTCATCAACGCGTTGAGGCGTGACAAGAGATCCATGGCCACAGGTTCGATCATCTTGTACCCCTTGCCGTATCCAAAATCTTCAATGGATTTCAGGGAGGCGTTGGCCCGCTTATTGTGTTCCCTGATGAAGGCGTTCACCAACAAACGCTCGCACCAGTCTATGGAATCAATGATGACCGTCCGGAATTCGTGCCCGCCCTGCGTCAATTCTTCTATCGCATTGATCACGTCTCCGTAGCTCCGGCAGTCCAGCCGGGCAACGTCGATGTGGGAAGATCCCTGTTCCGTGTCCAGCAGAACAGGGGCGGGCAGCCCGGCCGCCAGCGTGGATTTTCCCACGCCTTCCGGCCCGTAGATGATGACACGCTGCGGACGCTGCTGCACTCCGCGCTTGATGTTTTGTAATAGGCTCATATTATTTCCTTGTTTGATTGTATTCAGGTCGGGCGTCAGTTCCTGCTGGCCCCGGCCATTTTGTTTATGGGTAGTTGGAAGGGGTTAACGGATTCTGGCAACCGAACGGGGCGCGATATTTCTGTAGTAGTCCTCTATAAATTCGGAGAGGTAAAAGCGGGGACGAATAAGCCCACAAACAACGTGTTTGCGTATCTTCCCGGCAGCAATCCACTTCGCCGCATTTGTCGGGTGAATGGGTTTTTCACCAGTTTTTTCACGGGCAGCCTTGCATACTTGAGCAAGGGACATGGTCGGTTCGTACTGTTGTTCTTTCATTATAGAAACGCATTAATGATGAAATAAATGATCGTGAAAATCCCAACCAGCAGAGCGGAAAAGACAAGGTTCTGTACGATACCGGGCCGGGGGTTGAGTTCGTCTTCCGGAAAGCCTATCGGGCAGCCGTAAAGGGATTCCATTTTCTCGGTGCGGTCGCGGCGCATCCAATATTGTTCGTTCGTCATTTTTTTCATTGTTGATTTCTTGTTTATCTCGTTTTAATTTGTTCAAGTTATGCGTTCGAAAATAGAATTCTATTCTTATCGCTGGGTTGAGCCTAAAGAAGTTTTCGGAATTCACGGATATTGGCGGCCGGATGAAATTATCTGTGCTTTCCTCGACCAGATACGAATAGAAGCGCCAAGAGGGCAGGAAACAACCGTAGCAACCATTTCAACAGGAAACCCCGATGCACAAGAGCAATACATTGTTCCTGCTTATGAGTATGAGAGGATAAAGCATGCCCAATACGGACACGGGCACGCCCTCCCCTTCTATTCAATACAGTGGGATCCCTCTGCACCAATTTGAGCGTCCAAGCCGGTGCATCTGTGCAATAAGTCCCCTGAGGAATCAACAGGACTCTATCAAGCCTGGCTTGATAGACCTCATACAATCTAGAATCATCTTCGTAGGTAAACTGTACAATATCGCCCGGAAGAAAAGGGTTTTCGGGGGATGGCTTGTTTTCAAAACCATCGTAGACTGTTTCTAATAATTTCTTTTGCATGGTATTTATCGTCTGTTAAGCCGGGTTAAAGCTCGTGCCAGCCGAGCAGCTTCAATTCTTCGATCAGGTCTTCTTCCATAGTTCAGTCATCGTAATGGCCGCAGTCTTTTTTTGTGGTTGAGGATTTCTCTTCTTCCCTGCTTTTCAGCGCGTAGCTCATAAGAATTCCTGTAACAATGATGGATTTTTCCAAACCCGTTGTTTTTTCTGTTTTGTTAAGCCAGTCTCTCAAACTCTGGGAGGCTTTTTTGAGGTTCGTTTTCATTCGTGTTCTCCTTTTTCGTTCGCTTCTTGGGCGCGGTTGATGGTATGAAAATACCCTAAAGAGCATTTTGCGTCAACAATAAAACTGCTCTTTAGAGCAGCATCAAAAACTTTTTTTCCTTGAAAATGCCCGAAAAGAGTACATTATGAGTGTATGTTGACGCCCGAAATAATCAAAGCTTGGCTCAAGGAGAATAAAGTTTCACGGGAAACTCTCGGTAAGGGAGTAGGCGTAAGTAAAAAAACCGTAAATAATTGGCTTTCAGATAATAGACCTATACCACCTAAAAAATTAGCCATCATTGAACGCCTCATGAACGGTGAAGAGGAAATCCAGTTTGAGCTTCCGGAAAACTTTGAGGCTATCATCCGTGAAAAAGCCAAGGCTGCCAAAAAGAGCATTGATGATCTAGTGATCGAAATCCTTGAAATGACTGTCCAGAAGCAGAAAAAAAAGCAACAGGTAAACGGTACGTCTCAAGAGGCAGTTGAAAAGCTACACCCAGCCTTGGATAACAACGATGACGAGCCGGAAGAAGTCAACAACGTCATTCTTTGCCCTGTCAAGCTACCGGAAATCATGGTTGTTGGAAACGTCGCTGCAGGGGAAATCACGTGGAGCGAATTTGACGAGCCATACCCGGTATTTGACAAGGGTATTACGGCCTTACGTGTAGAGGGAACATCAATGGAACCGAAAATCAAGAATGGTCAGATTGTTCTAGTGCGGCCTGTTCCGGAAAATGATGATCTTGAAAAATACGTTGGGGAAATCATCGTATATCAAGGAACAAATGACGTGTCCGGTATCACCCTTAAAAGGCTTATTGAGGATGCTGGGCGCTTCCTGCTTGCTCCTATCAACCCGGCTTTCCGGAAACGCATTCCTATCACTGGCCAAATCAAAGCTTGCATGGTTGGTAAGATTGATCTGACCAAGTAACCCTAGATAGGAGGAAGAAAGCTTAATCCAAAAAGAATTTTATGAGCGATAATAGTAAAATAGAGTGGACTGACGCAACGTGGAACCCCGTTCGTGGATGCACGAAAATCAGCGATGGTTGTAAAAATTGCTATGCCTATGCCTTTGCAGAAAGATGGAGAGGCATCAAAGGCCATCCGTTTGAAAAAGGATTTGACGTTGTACTAGTCCGTGACAACCTTGACATTCCCATCAAATGGAAAAGGCCTAGAATGATATTCGTTAACTCCATGAGTGACCTTTTCCATGAAAAGGTTCCAGACGAATTTATCAAGCAAGTCATTCAGGTGATGTTGCGAGCCAGACAACATATTTATCAGGTCTTGACAAAAAGGCCTGAAAGAATGAGAGACTTTCTTCAGAAGAATTTTCCCAACATGGAATTGCATCCTCATATTTGGTGGGGAGTAAGTGTTGAAAATAAAAGACAAGGTCTCCCTCGAATTGATATACTCCGAGAAACTCCCGCAGCCCTTCGCTTCCTCAGTTGCGAACCCCTGCTGGAGGACTTGGGCCCCATGAACCTATCTTTCATTGACTGGATCATTGTTGGAGGGGAAAGCGGACCCAACGCCAGACCGATTCATCCAGAATGGGTTAGAAACATTAGAGATCAAGCAAGAGAACGTTTAATACCCTTCTTCTTTAAACAATGGGGAGGGCGGAATAAAAAAGTTACGGGGTCTGAATTAGATGGGCATCATTATAAAGGAGTTCCATCTATGAGCCTATCTTGAAATTCCTTGCAAATTTCAGGAAATGGCATAACATTATTCATTATGTGTGAACTCCCTGGTTTAGAAAAATTTCTACTAGAATCTTCAGGAAGAAAAAAGAAGGAACTTGCGCGAGACGAATTTCATAATACACCCTTTGATGAGGCTACGCGAGAAAAACTAGAAATATTCAAACTCTATGCAAAAGAATGGTTGCCCGTTTTTCTTGCGAGAAAGAAATCTTGGCCAAAAGAAATACACATATTTGATTTTTTTTCCGGTCCAGGTAGAAGCTCTGAGGGGGAATTAGGTTCCCCGTTGTTGCTTCTTGAGGAAATTAAAAATACTCTCCTACAAAAGCAATGTCTCCATGGGTGGAAAAATCGAAAAATAGCTCTCCATTTTTTCGATGCAGATGCAAATAAAATTATTCTACTCAACAAAAATGTGCATGAATACTTAAATATACTATGGCACGATATAGATTATCCTCCACCAAAAATACAAATTGAACAAAAATCATTCCCAGAATCTCTTGAAGAAAATATTAAGATTCTAAAAGATGGAAAATCAGCGAAGTATATTTTACTTGATCAATTTGGAGTGAAGCTCATAACGCCTGAAATCCTTAAATTTTTATCTCACTGTCCTTCTCTAGATCTCATTATGTTTATGGCTTCCAATTTTTTCAATAGGTTTGCTTCTCACACTATCACTAAATCTTTTGGAATTGATGGAAATTTACCAAAGCAAAAAATACATAATGAAGTATTTAGAAAATTAAAGTCCTATGATGTTGGATGTAAAAAATATATGGCTCCATTTTCATTAAAAAAAGAATTATCCAATATCTATGGCATTATATTCCTATCTTCTTCTTGGTTAGGAATGGATAAATTTCTAAAAATATGCTGGCAGCTTGATCCTCGAAATGGTGAAGCAAATTATTCTATAGAAGATGACGATAAGGCAGCCATACTTTCTAATATGGATACCTCTGTAGCACCTTTTTCAAAAACAGAGCGATTCGCAAAAGAATTAGAAGAAAAACTTCTACTGGGTATATTTAATAATGAACATGATCTTGCAGAATTTTGCTATGATTGTTGCATGCTTCCTACGCATTGTTCTAAAATATTATCTAGTATGAAAAGAGAAGGGCTAATTAACGTTACTTTCACATCTCCGTCTTTGGGAAATAATCCACCACGTGCAATTACAGTAATAAAATCTCCTCAAACTAATTTTTTCAATATCCTCAAAATATCTTAATTGATATGGATATGCTTTTTCTGACATAGTATGTTTGAGAAATACACTAGGAAAGTGACAGCTAAAAGTGACTCAAAAAAATTGGCAAGGATTGTAATGGGTTCGCTAGGACAATGAGGCACCAACATTCATATGATCTGTGAATGGATGTCGGTCCGGAAAAAAATATCAACCAAGTCACTTTCTGCATTGAGGAACCGATAGGAAAAACGGCAGTATCCATTGGCGTGATTGGGGGTGTGGAACCAAATAATCTTGAGGCTCTGAGATTGAAAAGGCATGAATAGGTATCCTCTTTTTATTTTCCGTTAGCCGTCCACATTGGGAAACGCGGGCGGTTTTTGTTGCCATCCTACTTCTTGAGGCATCGTAGGGCTAGGGTGCTTTGTAACGTGTCTAAATTGGTGTTATAGTGCTTCATAAGCGACTATACCATTTTACGAAGCCTTATGACCTAAGCCAACAAAATGACTTGCCATCTCAATTTTGTCTACTACTCTGAAGCCAGATGCATAGTTCCCTAGTCATAGCTAATCGGTTTATTGAGTTGGCGGCTGGAGAAAATCAGAAGCTTACTCATATGCAAGTGCAAAAACTCGTTTACTTTGCACATGCTCTCTCTTTGTCCATTGTCAACAAACCCTTAATTAAGGAACATTTTCTTGCATATCCTTTCGGGCCTGTTGAACCTATGCTATACGAAAGTTTACGTGTTCATGGGTCTTCACCAATTAACTCAATATCTACTGCAGAGAATGAGTCATTAACAGATACTGAAGATCTGATAATCAAGAGTATTTACGAAAAATATGGGCACTTAGGAGCTTTTGCTCTTTCAAATCTATCCCATATCTCTGGTGGTCCTTGGGATAAAGCATGGAACACTTGCAGATTTTCCGAGATTGAAAATTCTTCAATCCAGGCTTTTTATGGATCAAGGTAAGAGATCGCAAGAACCAATAGTCAACCAAGAACGAATACAAGAGGCTCTCAATCAGAATTTCCCCTCATCTAAACAGGCATCTAACACCAGCATCCCGCCTGAATGGTCTTTTGAACCTCCGACTACAGGTGGGGTCTCTTATCCCCCTCTTGCTACTTATACACTCCTTTTCCAGAGCAGAGAACTAGAACATAAAGATCGTATATATCTCATGCAACGTTATTTTGCATGGAGTATTTACGGACTTATTTTTCTATGGTTGTCCGCAGTTTTAGTATTTGTTTTGCTAAATTCGTTATCTGGGGAATGTTCGTGGATACATAATGCTGTAACAATAGGAGGATTATCATCTTTTTGGGGAATTATTGCCGGAATTGTATATACGTTTCATGATAATCATGATAAAAGAAAAACTATTGTTTTTAATAATCATGACATTATCTCATTAGAAAATTATTACAAAGATCTCCTCAAAAACATTGTATCAGGTGGATTTGCTTTCGGCACGCTAGGCATTATTTTAGGAGTGTTTCTCAATAATTCTGAAGCTGGTTGTATTATAAGAATATGTACTTCATCATCAGTTTTAATAACGCTTATCGGAAGTACAACTATTGGAGTTTTGGGAATTTTTGCATGTGTCATGAAATGGTTATTTCCATCTAAGGAGCATATATCAAAAAAACATGACAATTAAGGGTCTTTTTAATCAGTCAATTTTTTATTCCTCCTCCCAAATATTGTAGTTTTATTGTAATTTTATATTTAAAAATAAGATTTTTATAACCTCTGCTATGAGGATCAGAATCTGGATGAGGATATATCCATTTTATTTCTTCAAAATCATACCTTAGTCTCACTCAGAGGTTAGTTAATACTCCCGTCTTCAGGGGAAATCTGCCAGTAGGAAGGCACTTCTTCTGGATTACAGGCTGTCAGGTAATATTTAATCGTCGTCTTGCTGGTGGTGTGACCCATATTTTCCAGTAGTCCGTGCGTATCCCGATGGGCGGCCAGCCAGTAAGAGGCGTAGGAATGACGGCAAACATCGTTTAAATGGCTGATGCCGGCTCTCCGACGTACCGCCTGCCATTTGCGCTGCCAGTTCTTCGGAGAGAGCTTTCCTGTGCGTTTTTCTTCCGGCACGGTTTCCAGCCATGCCTTTAGGTTCGGCTCTATTTGCACCAGACGTACAGAGTTGGTTTTACTGACTTCCGGTTCAACTCTGATATAGCCATGAGCCAACTTAACATGTTCCCACGTCAGCGCGGTAACTTCCTCAGGCCGGACACCAGCAAAAAGCAAAACGGCTACTGCTATTTTCATATCCGCCGCGTTTACGCGTAGATTTTCCGGCATCTCTCCGTCTCCTGAATAATCCCGACAAGCGGCCAGCAGGGAATGTGCCTGCGCGGGCGTAAGAATGGAAATAGGCGCCCTCTGGTGCTTGCGTTGTTTGATTCCTTCAGCGGGTGATTGAACAGCATATTTTTTGCTGATGGCCCACGCAAAAAACGGCTTAATGTGGCGCAACGCGGAATTGTATGAAGGCGGCGTCGTTTTCCATCCGGACAGCCATTTTTCAAATTCATCCGGCGTCACGTCGTCAATCAGGCAATCCCCAAATACAGAGGCAAAAGCACCTAAAACCTGTTTTACACGGCTCCGGTAATGAGAAGAGGCATCTTGCAACGTATCACGGTAAAGAGGCTCAAGAATAGATATTTTGCGTGCATCACTGGCCCGATGCCGTGCGATGTAATAGTCAATAACATCCTTAAGCGTCACGTTGAACGGTGCTAAACGGGCAAGTTCTTCGATGATGGCATCATATTCTGATCTCGTCATCAACGTTTCCCCCAAATGCAACCCTGCAGCAACGTCTTCCAGATTGGAGATATATCCCATTGCTTCCGCTTTGGTCGGAAAATATTTTGTTTCTCTCTTTCCAGATCCAGAAAGTTTGGCTGGAATACGAACCTGCCAGCGCCCGCTTTGAGTATGTTTCACCGGAGTTATTTTCAGGCGTTTCATAACGTCTCACAGTACGCCAATTTTACGCCAAAACGGAATCAAAAAATGACATTTAGTCAGCACTTATGGTTGTTTTTCCGCGGTTTTTCACCTTTCCAGCCTCCAAACAGACAAAAAAGAAGCCCTATAATCCATTCAAATTACAGGGCTTAGAAAATTAGTGGCTCCCCCGGTTGGGCTCGAACCAACGACCTAGTGATTAACAGTCACCCGCTCTACCGCTGAGCTACAGGGGAGTTTGCATTCCATGGAACGCGGAGGGATTTTTACTGGAGGTACGGGCGTTTGGCAAGTACTTTTTTACTCTTGCAGGCTTTTTGACGCAAAAAGGCTTCCGCGGCGCGGTCATGGCAACGGTGTTTTCTTGACCTTTGAAGGGAGAATGACCAGACTTTCAGCGACATGAGTGAACATCACCATCATATTGCTGTCTTGGCCGGCGACGGCATCGGGCCCGAGGTCATGGCACAGGCTCTGAAGGTTCTGGATGCCGTAAGCGGCAAGTTTGGCTTTACCGTAAGCCGCAAGGAGGCATTTGTAGGGGGTGCGGGCATTGACCACTGCGGCAAGGCTCTTCCCGAAGAAACCATTCGCGCCTGCGAAGAGGCGGACGCCGTTCTGTTCGGCTCCGTGGGCGGTCCCAAATGGGAGCATCTCCCCGCCAATGAACAACCGGAACGCGGAGCCCTGCTGCCTCTGAGAAAACATTTCGGCTTGTATGCCAACCTGCGTCCGGGCGTATGCCTTCCGGCCTTGACCCATGCCTCCCCCATCAAGAATGAACTGATTGAAGGCGGATTCGATATTTTATGCGTCCGGGAATTGACTGGCGGCCTGTATTTCGGCCAGCCCCGTTTCCGCGAACAGGAGGGAGACGACGAAGTCGTCGTGGATACCATGCGCTACCATAAAAGCGAGATGGTGCGCATCGCCAAAGTGGCGTTCGAGGCTGCGCGCGGCCGCCGCAAGCGCGTCACCAGCGTGGACAAGGCCAATGTGCTGACCAATTCCCTGCTGTGGCGCGAGACAATGATTGAAGTTTCCAAGGATTATCCCGACGTGGAATTGCTGCATATGTACGTGGACAATGCAGCCATGCAGCTGGTGCGCAATCCCCGCCAGTTCGACGTGCTGGTGACGGAAAACCTGTTCGGGGACATTCTTTCCGATGAAATGGCCATGATTTGCGGCTCCCTGGGCATGCTGCCCAGCGCCAGCCTGTGCCAGGGCGCGCAGGACAACGGCCTGTTCTTCGGCCTTTACGAACCCTCCGGAGGCTCTGCCCCGGATATTGCCGGCAAGGGCATTGCAAACCCGATCGCCCAGATTCTTTCCCTTTCCATGCTGTTGCGCTACTCTCTGGGAGAAAAAACAGCGGCAGACGCCATTGACTCCGCCGTTCGCCGCGTGATTGACCAGGGCTGCCGCACGGGCGACCTGGTTACGGGAGCTCCCGGAGAAATCCGCGTGAATACGGCGGAAATGGGTGACGCCATCATCGCCGCCCTGTAAACAGGGCCGTTCTTCCGGCGCCGCAGGGGAAGGGACACCTGCGGCACGCCTTTCCTCCGGGGGGAGCAGTACCGCCTCCCCTCCGCTTTCCTCTTTCATTTCCGGGATTTTCCGGTTCTTTATCTATCTATCATGAACATCCTTATCATCGGCCAGGGAATTGCCGGAAGTTGTCTGGCGTGGGAATTGAAACGCCGCGGCGCGGAGTTTACGGTTGCAGACCGCCCCGTAGCGGAAACGGCCTCCCGGGTGGCGGCCGGATTGGTAAACCCCCTGACGGGCCGCGCCTTCCGCCCCGGATGGAGGCAGGAAGAATGCCTGGCGGCGGCAGAGGCCTTTTACCCGGAGACGGAACGGGAATTAGGCGGGTCCTGGTGGCAGAAAACTCCGATTTTCCGGGAAGTGGAGACGGATGACCAGTTTGAAATCTGGCAGGAACGCCAGACGGCTCCGGAATCCTGCGCCTATGCCGGACCTCTTTTTCCATGGCCGGAACACTGGGAAGGCCGCGGGAAAGCCGCCTATACGCGAGGTTCCGCCGTGCTGCACGTGGAAAACATGGTCACTGCCATGCGGCGTTTTTTTATGGAACAGGGCCGTTTTGTGGAAGCGGATGTATCCCCCGCAGATATCCGGCCGGATGCAGACGGTCTTTTCCATTGGAACGGCCGCACGTTTTCCCACATAGTCTGGTGTACCGGCTGGGAAGCCGGGCTTCATCCGGACATGTCTCCGCTGAAGGGGCGCCCCTCCAAAGGAACCATTCTGGATTTGGACTTGAAAGAGCTGGACTGGCACGCCGGCATCCTGCATTTCGGACACTGGCTGGTTCATAACGGTTCTTTCTGGCGCTTCGGGGCCACCTACGCGTGGGCGTGGGATGCTCCCGGCATTCCGGAAGCCCCCGCCGTCCAGGAATTGATGCTGGACCTTGTTAAACGCTATTCCGGGAACATGGACGTCATCCGCGCCCGTGCCGCCGTCCGCCCCATCATCCGCCGCAGCCAGCCGGTCGCCGGCCCCATTCCCGGGCTGGACGGCCAGTTCGTCTTCTCCGGGCTGGGCAGCAAGGGGGTGACCACTTCCCCCTGGTCCGCCGCCCAGCTTGCCGGACATCTCGTGTGCGGAACGGATCTGCCGCCGGATCTGCTGCCTGCCGCGCTCTGGAAATGATGCGGAACATCAGCCGTCCTTCCTTGAACGGAACAGCTATTTTCCTTGTCAAAAGGTTCTGAACGCGATTACATGCGGCCTAATATGCGAGCGGAGAACGAGAACTGGGGAGATACGGTACGGAATCATCTGTTTGACCAGCGCAGCGCCGTCATGGTGCACTGGCTGATTCTGCTCAATGTAGTCATCTTTATCCTGGGATTCTTCTTCCAAGTGGACATCCCAAGGAATATTTACCCGCCTGTCCATTTGGACTTGATCCAGCTTTACGGAGCTTACAGCGAATATACGTGCTTTCACGAGGGGGAATTATGGCGGTTGCTTACCTATCAGTTTCTTCACGCCAATCTGGGGCACATCATGTTCAACATGATTGCCCTGTGGTTTTTCGGCCCGGTTGTAGAAGAACGTTTCGGCCATTGGCGCTTCCTGCTGTATTACCTGTTTTGCGGCGTGGCTGCAGCCCTGTTTTCCTCCCTGCTGGGGTACATGGGATTTTTTGATCCGGAATGGCGCTTCATTCCCATGGTGGGGGCCTCAGGTTCCATTTACGGCATCATGGCCGCATGCGCGGTGCTCTTTCCCCATGCCCGGGTACAGCTTCTGTTTCCTCCGGTTAATTTGAGCGTGCGCCAGTTTGCCCTGGCCGTTCTCGGAGTCGCCGCAGCCGTCATTATCTTCCAATGGAACAATGCGGGCGGGGAAGCCGGCCATCTGGGCGGCATGTTCGCCGGATTTATTCTGACATTGCTGATTTTATGGAAGGAAAAGATGTCTTCCCCAAGACGGAAAGCCGCCTCTTCTTCCCACTATTCCCCTGAGCCTTCCAGCCGCCGCCCGGCACAGGCTTACCCCTCTGAAAAGGAGGTGGATGAAATCATGGAAAAAATATCCAGGTCCGGCCTGTCCAGCCTGACGGAGGAGGAACGGGAAATTCTCCGGCGCGCTTCCCGGCGCTGAACTATTTGTTAGATATTTTTATATTTTTCGTTATTTTCCTTCCTTTTTGCCATCCATTTCCTAGCATGGATGAATGATGACGCGACTGTATTCCTCCACCGTCCTGGGCGTAGATGGCGTAGAAGTGGAGGTGGAAGTGGATTTCCGCCCCATGGCGGAAAAACGCACCTTTATTGTCGGCCTTCCGGATGCGGCCGTGAAAGAAAGCGGGCAGCGCGTGGACACGGCCATACAAAACAGCGGCCTTCCCTTTCAGCAGGGTATCTTCGTCGTTAATCTGGCTCCGGCGGATTTAAGGAAGCAGGGCCCCGGATTCGACCTTCCCATCGCCCTGGGAATGGTTGCGGGAGCGGCTGAAAAGGAGATGGACGCTTCTGCCTGGTGCATTGTGGGAGAACTGGCCCTGGACGGAACCGTACGCCCCGTGCAAGGCATTCTGCCGCAAATCATGGAAGCGCGGCGCATGGGCAGGAAGCGCATCATGCTGCCGCAAGCCAATGCCTATGAAGGGACGCCCGTACAGGGTGTGGAAATTTATCCCGTTTCTTCCCTGAGAGAAGCCTGGCATTTGCTTACTTCCGACGCCCTGCCGCCTCCATTTACAGGTTCAGGGCGAGAGGCCCATGCTCCACGGGACAAAGACGCCGCTGTGGATTTTGACGAAATCAAAGGGCAGCCTTATGCACGCCGCGCCATGGAGATTGCAGCGGCAGGAGGCCATAATATCCTGCTTTGCGGCTCTCCGGGGTCCGGCAAATCCATGCTGGCGCAAAGGCTCCCGACCATTCTTCCGCCTCTGAGTCCGGAGGAAGCGCTGGAGACCAGTAAAATCCACTCCGTATGCGGTCTGCTGAAACGGGGGAACGGCCTGGTGGACCAGCGTCCGTTCCGGGCTCCCCACCACACCATTTCCGATGCCGGGCTGATGGGGGGAGGTGCGAATATCACGCCGGGAGAAGTATCCCTGGCTCACAACGGCGTCCTCTTTTTGGATGAATTGCCGGAATTCCGCCGTGCCGCTCTGGAAACCCTGCGGCAGCCGCTGGAAACCGGCCAGGTAGTTATTTCCCGCGCTTCCGGCACCATGACATTTCCGTGTCGTTTCATGTTGGCAGCCGCCATGAATCCGTGTCCCTGCGGTTATCTGGGAGACAGAAGAAGAGCCTGCACCTGCCCCCCGGCGCAGATCGCACGCTACCGCCGTAAGATTTCAGGCCCGCTGCTGGACCGGTTTGACCTGCTGATGGAAGTTCCCGCCGTGGATCCCTCCATTCTGGCTTCCGCGCCTGCCGGAGAATGTTCCGCCAGTATCCGGGAACGCGTGGCGGCCGCACGGCGGCTCCAGTCCAGCAGATACGCAGGAACGCCTTTCCGCAATAATGCGGCCCTTTCCGGAAAAGCACTCCAGAAGTATTGCCGTCTGCTGCCGGAAGGGAGGGCTATCCTGCTCCGCGCCGTGGAAGAACTGGCCCTTTCCGCCAGAGCCTATGACCGCATTTTAAAGGTGGCCCGAACCATAGCGGATTTGGAAGGAACTTCTGATATTCAGGATGTCCATTTGTATGAAGCCGTGCAGTACCGCGCTTTCGAGCAATCACTGAGGGATTAGCACTATGAATCTCTCTCCTTTCGCAACTACCCCAAAAACAAAGACATATTCCCGTTCCGAAAATAAAAAAGAGGCAGCTTTTCAGCTGCCTCCCGAATAACGAGGATATTTACTATGAACGTCTGCGGCGCAGCAACATGGCTCCCAGGCCCAGCAGGCCCAAAGACGCTGCGGCAGGCTCGGGAACCGTTTCATAGGAAACCTGTATACCTGTAATTGTATAAGCGGAAGTAGCGGTTCCGGCACCACCGCGCACTCCGGCAACTACCTTATACCCTTCCTCCCAGGTAAGGGGAGCCGCCGACATATCCAGGGAAATTGTCGTTGTTTCCGATGTAGAGGTAAATGAAAAGTCCTGTATCCTGGAAAGTTCCTCAACCAGAGTGCCGGTTGAATCATATACGGCAAGCACCATGGAATAACTGTTGATTACAGAAGAAGGAGTATTGCAGGAAAACGTAATGGAAGAAACGGAATCCCCCTCCTGCGGCCCTCCAAGAACCATGGCAAAAGAATCCCCGCTAACTCCGGCGCGTCCGCATAATGTAATGGTTCCTACATTGTTCTCATTCACCCAAGTGCCTTCACTATTTATTCCCCAATTTGAAATGGAATTGTTATTGCCGCCGGCATATATTCCATTTTGCAGGCCCTTTACTTTGTCCAGAAGCTCTTGCCCCGATGTTCTCGCCATAGTGGCGGTCTGTGATACGCTTTGCGATTCAGGAAGCTCAGCAACAATCGTAGCCGCCTGGGCGGACATCATACATACGCAACTGGCTAACAAAACATAATGATAAACTCTCATAACGCTTTGCATTGATTAGAGGATTGTTAATCCGTTGTCAACATAAAAAGCTGAAAGAGCGGTATTCCGGCAGTGGACTTCTTTTTTGATGCAAGGGCTTTATAGAGACTAATCCTTGCGCCTCTTCCATTCTAACAGCTGCATGTTATTTCATAAATCATTCATTATTATGAATCGAACGTTATCATAAACCATTCATGAAGAAAATAGGTCCAGATTTTTCCCCATGATGTTAAGGAAAGAAAAAGAGCGGATTAACAATCCGCTGTCCCCTTTATCCAATCCTTAATGATAAAGAAAAAGCCGCCTCAGCAAAGTGAGGCGGCTTTTTCCAAGAAGACTTTTTAACGAATAGCTTCCAAAGCCTGTTTGAGGTCCGCAATAATGTCTTCCGCAGCTTCCGTCCCTACGGAAAACCGGATGAGGTCAGGCCGTACGCCCGCCTCCATGAGCTGCTCATCCGTCAACTGGCGGTGCGTATGGCTGGCGGGATGGAGAACGCAGGTACGGGAATCCGCCACATGGGTCACGATGGCGGCCAGCTTCAGACTGTCCATGAACTTGATGGAACGTTCACGGCCTCCCTTGATGCCGAAGGTTACCACACCACAAGATTGTCCACCTCGGAATTGCTTCTGCGCCAATTCATAATACTCATTGGAAGAAAGCCCCGGATAATTAATCCAGGCAACATCTTCCTGCTCTTGCAGGAATTCCGCCACTTTCTGCGCATTTTCACAATGCCGCGGCACACGCAGGTGGAGGGTTTCCAAACCCAAGTTGAGCAAAAAGGCATTCTGCGGAGACTGGATGGAACCCAGATCTCGCATAAGCTGGACGGTCGCCTTGGTAATATAGGCTCCCTTGCCGAAGCTTTTGCTGTAGGAGAGTCCGTGATAAGAGGGGTCCGGTTCCGTCAAACCCGGGAATTTATCCTTGTGCGCTTCCCAGTCAAAGTTGCCGCTGTCCACAATCACGCCGCCCACAGCGGCGGCATGGCCGTCCATGTACTTGGTGGTGGAGTGGGTGACGATATCCGCACCCCATTCAAAAGGACGGCAATTAATGGGCGTGGCAAAGGTATTGTCCACAATAAGGGGAACGCCGTGCGCATGGGCAATGTCCGCCATTTTACGGATATCCAGCACGCAAAGCGTGGGATTGGAAATAGTCTCCGCAAAGAAAGCTTTCGTATTGGGGCGGAACGCTTTGGCGATTTCCTCCGCCGGAGCGTCCTGGTCCACGAAAGTAACTTCAATGCCCATTTTCCGGAATGTGACGGCAAAGAGGTTGTATGTGCCCCCGTAAATCGCCGAAGCACTGACGATATGATCCCCAGCCTCGCAAATATTGAAAACGGCAAAGAAGGAAGCCGCCTGGCCGGAAGACGTCAGAATGGCGGCCACACCGCCCTCCAGTTCGGCAATTTTTCTGGCAACCGCCTCATTGGTGGGGTTCTGGAGGCGTGTATAAAAGAATCCGGCTTCTTCCAGATCAAATAATTTTGCCATTTGTTCGCTGGTCTCGTACTTGAACGTCGTGCTCTGGTAAATGGGCAATACGCGGGGTTCGCCCTTTTTAGGCGCCCAGCCCGCCTGCACGCACAGGGTCTCCGGTCTCAATTCCTGATTCATCATGCGGGGCATGCTATGCGATGCCACCTGCCTTGTAAAGCAGGGAAAACCAGACGTATGGACAAATTCGCCCCTGCCCCCGCCGAAGCACACTCCCGGTTTTTTCCCAGTATAAAACCCCTGTTCCCGGCAAATCAACCGCAAGGACAGGGGCGTTTTACCTGCGCGCGGGATACCCTACGATCGAATGAAACGGCAATTCCTCCGATACCTCTTTCCCGGAACCAACCGTTCCCCGGTGAATAAAGCCGGGCATCTCACTACTTGATTTCCGGCAAGGGGGTGGAAATTTCCTCTTCCGTCAGATAGCAGCCGGGATCGGACCCGTACCAGTGTCCGTTGGCAAACGCGGCACGGGTGCGGAAGCCTCCGCCGCACAGGGCGAAGTGAACGCAGCGGCCGCAACGGCCTTCAATCTTCTTCTGCCGTTCCAGAGGATCGTCGGAACCGCGCAGCTCAGGCAACATTTCCGCTGCAGCTCCGGCCCTGGCATCCCATAAATCGGAAAACCGGTCACTTTTCACATTGCCCAGAGTAACGGATTGCCAGAACTGGTCCGGATGCACGGCGCCCTGTGTGTCAATATTGGCGATGCCCCGGCCGGAACTGTTCGCGCCGCCGCCATTCCATTGAAGCAGGCCGAGGGTTTCCTTCGCCAGAGGGGAGCCTTCCCGGAGCTGGCGCAGAAGCAGGTAAATTCCGTCCGCAGGCTGGGTTACAGTCAGCACTTCACGGTTTTTTCCCTCCGCTTTCCATTCCTCCACACGGGCAATCAGCGTATCCATGGCATTCCTTGCTTCCTCCTGAGTCAGGGTCTGCACTTCCACGCCGCGGCCAGTGGGGACCAGATGGTAAAAACAGACGCGCTGGATGTCGTTGGCGTCAATAAAATCCAAAATCTGGCCCATGCACTGCACATTGTTGCGGGTCAGCGTCAGGCGCAGGCCTGTCTTTTGCCCCACTTCACTGCAAAGCCTGAATCCGCGCACCGCCTGCTCAAAAGAACCTTCCACACCGCGGAATTTGTCATGAACGGCGCCAATGCCGTCCAGGGAAATGCCTACGTACGCCACGCCCAATTCCTTGAACCGCCCTGCAGCTTCCGGCGTAATACGGGTGCCGTTTGTGGAAATGGTCACCTTCAGCCCTTTTCCGGTAGCACGTTCCAGCAGTTCCATAAAGCGCGGATGCACCAGCGGTTCCCCTCCGGAAAAAAGGAGGGCATTCACCTTATAGTCCGCCAGATCATCAATGACCGCGCAACACTGGTCCCAATCCAGCTCTCCCTTAAATTTCCGGGCAGAGGCGTCTGCATAACAATGCACGCATTTGAGATTGCAGGTACGCGTAATGTTCCAGACCACAATGGGCTTGCGCACACGGGACGAAGCCGGTGCACAGGATTCCACGGCGCCCCCTGCAAAACGACCGTGCCCGTGGCCCTGTCCGTATCTCAAATGGTCCGCGGGCTGTTCCGCCCCTGTCCAAAGTCTGGTAATATTAATCATGGTGTTGTGAAAGCCTGGGCTGATAGGGGCAGAGGTTGTCTTCCGCCATCATGTCTCCGTAAACGGCATAAGCGCGGGACCGGGACCCTCCGCAGATGGTACGGTACTCACACCGTCCGCATTTACCCTGCAACGCATTGTCATCCCGGAGTTTGAGGAAAAGGGGGTGCGTGCGGTAGATTTCTCCAGGGTCATCCGTCCGGACGTTTCCTGCCGTTATGGGGAGAAAACCGGAGGGCTGTATTTCCCCGGTATGAGAAATAAACATAATGCCCTTGCCGTCCCGGGTGGGAATGGCGCGGCGAGCAGGCTTGCTTCCCTGAGCACGGGCTTCCTGAAGCGCCACGCGGCGATAATGGTGCCCTTCCGTCGTTTTGACGCCGAAAGAAACCTCATGGCTTATCCTGCTCAGTTTTCTCCAGACGGCTTCCACTTCTTCCGCCGCAGGCATCTCATCCATGGCGGCGCGGCCTGTGGGCACCAGAAGAAACACGCTCCACATGCCCGGTTTCATTTTTTTCACCAGCTCCACAAAGTCGTCAAATTCTCCCAGCGTGCTTCTGGTGATGGTGGTGTTGATTTGCAAGTGCATGCCGGCTTCCTTCGCCATTTCCGCAGCCCGGAGAGTCCGTTCATATGTGTGGGGGACGCCGCGGAAGGCGTCATGGGTACTCTCATGCGCACCGTCCAGGCTCAATGACATGCTCTGGACCCCAGCTTCTTTCAACGCATGGAAATCCGTGTGCAACAGCCGGGCGGTAGCGGCAGGGCTCAATGCCACATGCAGCCCCTTGCCGGAAGCCGCACGGACCAATTCCAGAATATCCGGCCTCATGACCGGGTCTCCGCCTGTCAGCACCAGCATGGGAGGCCGCAGTTCCGCCAACTGGTCAATCAGGCGCAATGCCTCCTCATGAGTCAATTCATCCGGGTGGGGACGCGGCTGGGCGACGGCGCGGCAATGTCTGCATGCAAGCGCGCAAGCGCGCGTCACTTCCCAGAAGACCAGGAAAGGGCGTTCATTGAGATCTGTTTCACTAAAAACCGGGCGCATTTTTCAGGACAGCCAATTTAGAACAATTATAATTTTTTGACCAGCCCAAAAGGACGCATCCTTTAAAAAGTTCACTTAGCCGCCTCTTCACGGATTTTTTGAACTTCCTTAGGCAGTTCGGAAAGGGAATTCAGAGCTTCCTTCAGGTTCCTGGAAGCATCCGGAGAAAGCATGATGGCCGTTACATGCTTGACAATGGGCTGCATCATTTCCACAAGCTGCTGCTGCACTCCCATCAGCTTGGCCTGCTGATTGCGGGTGAGAGGCGGCAGGGCAGCCTGTTTCCTGGCAACGTCCAGCATAGCCGCCCGGTAGCGACCTATCTGTTCCACAGCAGCCTTGCCGGTTTCTTCATCCCTTACCCTGGCCAGAGAGTCGTTAAGCTTTTTTACTTCCTCCACAGTTTTGGTTAGCAGGGTTTCATGCGTGTTGCCCTCCGCATCCTCCGGGAACGGCTCCGCCTGCTCAGCCTTATCCCGGGAAGCCTGCGCCAGCTCCTTCTGAACAGACTGTAAATCCGCCAGGGCTTTTTGCAAATCGGGCGTAAGCAGACCTTCCTTCTTCAAACGGGACAGAGATTTTATCAATTCACCTGAAATTTTCTGTGCTTCCGTTATCTGGGCGGAAACCTGAGCCTGCTCCTGAAGCGTGGCACCAGGAAGCTCCAGCTGTCTTTTCCCAATGTCCAGCAGCTTTTTATGAACCTTTTTAACCGTTTCCACAGCAGCGGCCGCCCCAGGTTCATCCGTTACCTTGTCCAGAGCCGCTGCGATTTCATGCATGCTGGCAACGCTCTGCCTGGTCAGGGAAAGATGGGAATCCTGGGCAAATGCGGAGGCTGTTATGCAAACGGCAGTACCCAGGCTGATGGAAGCAACAATTTTATTCATGATACGGAAGCCTTTCCGGTATGGAAGAATACGTTTTCCTCCTTTCCCCGTCAATGGCGGCTATTGTCAAGACCACTATATGAAAAAAGGGCTGTCCGCTTGTTTGCGGACAGCCCTTTTGAAATCTTAACAGCCCGGCCTTAGTCGCGCTGCTGGCGTGAATACTTGTAGTAGCTCTGGAAGCTGAGTTCCGCAGGGAATTCGCTCAGGCCGCCATTGGGATTGTATTCCTTGAGGCCGCTCATGCCGCAACGCCCCTGATAAGGGGGCTTGTACGTGCATTTGTAAGTAGGAGCCCAGAAGGTGACAAGTTCATAAATTCCGTAGCCCATGCGTTCAAACATGGTAGCGGTGCCATCAACAATGCCTACGGAAAAACCGGCATAATCTCCCTCGCGGCTCGTCCAGTTGATGATTCCCAGCGGAATTTCTTCAACGGAATAAATAAGGTTGGCGATGGCGCGGCCCAGCTTGCGGGTGGGGGTATATTCGGAAGCAGGGGGAGCCTGAATGTCCGCACTGGCGACACCAACGACGCCGGCGGCAAAAAGAGCTGAGATGATGGCACGTTTCATACTGATTGTTTATATAGTATAATTTGTCGAGGGAAAGCAACTCAAAAAAACAAAAAATCAATCTAATTCCGGCCGGGGGTCCCGCGTCATGAGTTCCGCAAGCGCTTCCATCGGCGGCTTGGATTCATAAAGAACGGAATAAACGGCGTCAATCAGGGGCGTCCTCACCTCCAGCTTCCGCGCAATTTCATAGACGGATAGCGTGTTGGGCACCCCTTCCGCCACCATGCCCAGGGTATCCAGGATTTCCTGGAGACTCTTCCCTTCCGCCAGTCTCCGCCCCACCGTCTGGTTGCGGGAGTGGCGGGAATAGCAGGTAACAATCAAATCGCCTACTCCGGAAAGGCCCATGAAGGTTTCCCTGCGGCCTCCGCTGGCCACGCCGATGCGCGTCATTTCCGCCAGGCCGCGGGTCAGCAAAGCGGCCTGGGCGTTATCCCCCAGGTTCAGCCCTTCGCATAAGCCGGCCCCGATGGCAAAGACGTTCTTAATGGTTCCGCCCAGCTGCATGCCGATAATGTCCGTAGCGGAATAAACACGGAAGGTTTTGGATGCAAATATCTGCTGCACCCAATCCGCATACTTCGGATCTTCAAATCCAATCAGGGAGGCGGACGGAAGGCCCAGGCAGATATCTTCCGCATGATTGGGACCGGAAAGCACGCCTATGGGGTTGGAGGGCAGATATTCCTGAAGGATTTCCGTCATTCTTTTATGGGTTCCCTGTTCAATGCCCTTGGTGCAGGAGACAATGACGGCATCCGGCTGCACCGGCAGGCTGCGCAGCCGCTGGGCCACGGAACGCATGGCCACGGAAGGTACCACTACTACAATGAGTTCCGCATCCTTCACCTGGCCCAGATCGCAAGTAGGATGGATATTGGGGGCCAGGGGAAGGGCAGTTTTCGAAAGGACGGGGCTGCGTCTTGTTTCGGCAAGCTGCCTGGCCTGAGCCTCTTCCGGCGTCCACAGGACGACTTCACATTCCCGGGTCGCCAGAACCATGGAGAGGGCCGTGCCCCAGGAACCGGCTCCAATGACTGCTATTTTATGTAACCGATTCATCATCTTACTTGGACTTTTTGGAATAGAAGGAGTGCTCCGTTCCGTTGAGAAGCCTTGCGATATTGGAACGGTGCTTGAGAATCACCAGTGCGCCTACCACCGTGAAAAAGGCGACGTAAAGTATCTGGGGGGAGACATCCCCGTCCTGGCAAAGCGGATAAATCCACCATCCGGCGGCGATCATCACCACAGCGGCCACCAGGCTGGCCAGGGACACGATGCCGGAGATTCCCATAACCACCAGCCAAGAAGCCAGAGCTACGCAAGCCACCACCGGATTGAGGGCAAATAAAACCCCCGCGGTTGTCGCTACGCCTTTTCCTCCCCTGAATCCCAGGAAACAGGTGTAAGTATGACCTAGTATAACAGCGAAACAGGAGAGAACTACCAAGACATTGAAATCCCAGCCGCCCGCATCCCCCGTCAGGAACGGCAGCCAGTTCAAGGCGCCGAACACAGGGATGAACCCCTTTAAGAAGTCCAGAATGAAAACGGAAAGGCCCCACTTCCAGCCCAGTACGCGCCACGCATTGGTAGCGCCTATGTTGCGGGAACCCTGCTGCCTCAGGTCAATCCCTCTGATTCTGCCGGCAAGGTAGCCGAACGGAATCGCTCCGATCAGGTAATAGAAAACTATCCAGGCAATCATGTTGTGCGGAGTGCATTTTAATCCCCCGCCGGTCAAATGACAATGGGGAAATCACCTCCGGCCCGGTTCTTTCCGGAGGGGTTGCTCCCGTAAAAGAACACCATACCTGACAGCCTCCTCCAGATCCTCATTTTCAAGACTCTCCGTGCCCCGGTCTGCGGAAAAGCCCTGTTTAAGGCGCAATAAGAACAGCGCGAACATCTTCCCGCCCGCCCAGAACCATGCTCCCGCACTTCCTTCGCCGGAATAAGCTTATTTACCGCCCTCGCAGGGTTTCCGCATGACGGCAGCCCAGACGGAGGCATTATCCTGCTGGGGCTCCAGCATATCCTTCACCTGTTCCATGATGATTCCCACCAGCTCCCTGCTGGAACAATCCCTGGCCTTTTGAAGAGCCAGGAAAGAAGGTTCTCTCAACAGCTCGCTCCAAACCTGCAAGCCATCCGAGCAGGCCAGCACCGCATCTCCCGGATGCAAGAGCAGGGGCATGGCGCTGATGTCCACCAGTTCCATGGGACCGCCCATAACGGCGGAACGGAGAATGCAACGCTGCCGGAGCGCACCCTGAAGTGACATTTTCCCCTTCCGGTAAAGGCTATCCGCAATCGGCCTCATGGAATGGTCTTCATTCAGCCGGTCCATGCGAAAGCTGTCCGCCCCGCTCCATAAATACAGGGGGGAGTCTCCCACGCTGATCCACCACAGGAAATGGTCGCGGATGAAGACGGCCAGCAATGTGGTTCCGGATTCCTCCGGTTCCTTCTGAATGGCGGACAATGCCCTGTTGGCAGCATGCAAAGCCGCCGTTAAACGTTCCGGGATATCCTCGATGCCGCTTTCCGCAAATACCGCGGCAAATTCCTGCGCCACCACACAGGAGGCGCAATCTCCGCGAAGATGCCCTCCCATGCCGTCGCACACGATGCCCAGCATCCCGCCGGCGGCGGGAAGACTTTTAACCACGTCTTCCTGCTCGCGGCGTTTGCCAATCCATTGGGCGGAAGCGCAGTCCAGAATATCCGGGGTGCGGGGAACCATGCGGCCGGTGGTTCGGATTAACTGTCCTTACGTTTCAACTGCGGGAAGAGCAGCACGTCACGGATGGAAGAGGCCCCCGTCAGCATCATGACGACGCGGTCGATGCCGATACCGATGCCGCCTGCGGAGGGCATTCCGTATTCCAGCGTTTCAATGAAATCATAGTCCACGCGCTGGGTCTCCCCGGCAGCCTGGTGCTCCAGGCGTTCCTTTTGCACGTCGGGATCGTTCAATTCCGAATAGCCGGGGGAAATTTCCTGCCCGTTGATCACCAGTTCATATACGTCCACTACGTCCGGATTTTCCCGGTTCAGCTTGGCCAGGGGAACCAGGTCCTTGGCCACGTGGGTAACAAAGCAGGGGTTCATGGTCTTTTCCTCCACCAGTTTTTCATACACCTGCTGGGAAACATCCACATCTTTCATATCCGGGCTGATTTCCACTCCCAGCTCTTCACAGCGGGCGCGGCGCGCTTCGGGGGAGATGTCAAACCAGTCTTCCCCCGCCACGCCCCGGATCAGGTCCTGGTAGTCGGCGCGTCTCCAGGGCCGGCTGAGGTCGATTGTGTAAAGAACGTTGCCTTCCGCGTCCTTGTGGTCAATCTGAAGGCCACCGCAGAATTTTTCCGCCAGATGGCAGATGAGCTCCTCCACCATATTCGCCATGGTCTCAAAATCACCGCAGGCGCAATAGGCTTCCAGCATGGTGAATTCCGGGTTGTGGCGGCGGTCAATTCCTTCATTGCGGAAGCTGCGGTTGAGTTCGAAAATTTTCGTGAAGCCGCCCACCATCAGGCGTTTGAGGAAAAGCTCCGGGGCAATGCGCAGCGTCAACGGCATATCCAGCGCGTTATGGTACGTTTCAAACGGCTTGGCGGCGGCCCCACCGGCCACATCCTGAAGCATGGGGGTTTCCACTTCCAGATAACCGCGTTCCTGGAGAAAGCGGCGGATTTCCGCAATCATGAGGGAGCGCGTAACGAACAGGGAGGCGCTTTCCTCATTGGAAATGAGGTCCAGGTGGCGCTTGCGGTAGGTCACCTCCTTGTCCGCCAGCCCGTGCCACTTGTCCGGCAGGGGGCGGAGGCTTTTGGAAAGAATGGTCAGTCCGGATACCTTTACGGTAGGTTCTCCGGTACGGGTCAGGAACGTGGTTCCCCTGATGCCGACCCAGTCCCCGCGGTCCAGGAGCTTCCAAAGCTTCCAGGTGGTTTCATCCACCTCATTTTTATGCAGGAACCCCTGGATTTTTCCCCGTACGTCCCCAATGACGAAAAACTGGGATTTGCCCATGTCGCGAATAGCCAGAAGGCGGCCGGCGACGGCTACCTGTTTGTCTTCCTGGAAATCGGCTTTCAATCCGGCGGGAGTGGTGGTCACGTCAAATCTTGCGCCGTAGGGGTCAATTCCCAGCTCACGGATTTTGGCGAGCTTGTCGCGGCGCACGGCAATAAGTTCGGATTCCGTCGTAGTCGAATGTGCCTGCTGTTGTTCGGACATAGTGCGGGGATTCTAAAGGCTTGCTTCCGTTTTGGCTAGCGCATTGTCAGGCAGAGGGGACATTTTTGGCGGCCGGTTTTGACCCGAAGGTTCCTTCCCCCCTTTTTCGGAAGCCGGATGCCGGAACATGCCCCAGTATTCCGGCCGTTTTGCAAAAAGCCTGGACAGAACCACATAAAGCACGATATTCAAAGGAATTGAAACAAAACTGGTCTTATTATTAAAAAATGGCCGGCAAATCCCCACATACGCATAATTGCTTTTACCTTTGGCACCAGACATGTTATAAATGTTCCCGTTAAGACGCACCTTATTTATCAATTATATACTATCCGTGCAGACTTATGAGTGATCAGACAACCGTAACTTACAGCACGATTGACGCTAACGAAGCCGTAGCCTCCGTAGCCTATCGTTTTTCTGAAGTCATTGCCATTTACCCCATTACACCATCTTCTCCGATGGGTGAATCAGCTGAAAGCTGGGCCGCTGTCAACAGGAAGAACCTGTGGGGCACCGTTCCCTCCGTAGTGGAAATGCAGAGTGAAGGCGGCGCGGCAGGCACCGTTCACGGCGCCCTCCAGACCGGAGCGCTTGCAACTACGTTCACCGCATCCCAGGGGCTCCTGCTGATGATCCCGAACATGTTCAAAATCGCAGGGGAACTGACTCCCGCCGTGTTCCACGTAGCCGCCCGGTCCCTGGCTTACCAGGCCCTTTCCATTTTTGGCGACCACAGCGACGTGATGAGCGCCCGCTCCTGCGGATGGGCCATGCTGTGCGGCTCCTCCACTCAGGAAGCTGCGGACTTCGCCGCTATTTCCCACGCCGCTACACTGGAATCCCGCATTCCTTTCATCAATTTCTTTGACGGGTTCCGCACGTCCCACGAAATCGGCAAGATTGCAGACATCACGGACGATACCCTGAACGGCATGATTAAGCAGGAATGGCTGGATTCCTTCCGGGAACGAGCCCTGACCCCTGATGCTCCCGTTCTGCGCGGCACTGCCCAGAACCCGGACGTTTACTTCCAAGGACGTGAAACGGTCAACCGTTTTTATGAAGCCACTCCGGCTATTGTCCAGAACGCCATGGACAAATTCGCGGAACTTACCGGCCGTTCCTACCATCTGGTGGATTACACCGGCGCTCCGGACGCCGAACGCGTCATTATCCTGATGGGATCCGGCGCTGAAGCTGTGGAAGAAACGGTAGAAGCCATGATGACCCGGGAAAACGCCAAGGTAGGCGTGCTGAAGGTGCGCCTGTTCCGCCCCTTCCCCGCCGCCGAACTCGTCAAGGCCCTCCCCGCTACGGTCAGGAAAATCGCCGTGCTGGACCGCACCAAGGAACCCGGCTCCCAGGGAGAACCGCTCCACCAGGACATCATCCAGGCCCTCTTCGACGCCCAGGCCAACGGCACGCTGCCCTTCACCAACGGCATGCCCAAGGTGGTAGGCGGACGCTACGGCCTCTCCTCCAAGGAATTCACCCCCGCCATGGTCAAGGGCGTCTATGACAACCTGGCTCTGGACACTCCCAAGAATCATTTCACCATCGGCATCAACGACGACGTACTGGGCACCAGCCTCCCGTATGATGAAGATTATTCCACGGAAGCGGACGACGTGACGCGGGCCATGTTCTTCGGCCTCGGTTCCGACGGCACCGTAGGCGCCAATAAGGACGCCATCAAGATCATCGGCCAGCATACGAACCTGTATGTGCAGGGCTACTTCGTGTATGACTCCAAGAAATCGGGTTCCTCCACCATTTCCCACCTGCGCTTCGGTCCCCGTCCGATCAAATCCACATACCTGATCACCAAGGCAAACTTCCTGGCCCTGCACCAGCCTTCCCTGCTGGATCTGTTCGACTTCCTGAAGAATGCCGCCAACGGCGCCACTTTCCTGATGAACAGCCCGCACCCGGCGGACAAACTCTGGGACACGCTGCCCGCCCGCATGCAGCAGCAGATTCTGGACAAGAACATCAAGCTCTACACGATTGACGCTTTTGCCGTGGCCCGCAAAACGGGCATGGGCGGCCGCATCAATATGATTATGCAGACCTGCTTCTTCAAGCTGGCCAGCGTGATTCCCGCGGATGAAGCCATCGGCTACATCAAGAAGGCCATTGCCAAAACCTACGCCAAGAAGGGCCAGGAAGTGGTGGACAAAAACATCGCCGCCGTGGACGCCACGCTGGAAAACCTGCACCAGGTGGACACAACCGGAAAAACTGTAAACGGACACGCCATTCCGCCCGCCATGTCCCCGGACGCTCCGGACTACGTACAAAACGTCCTTGGCAAGATGATGTGCGGTGAAGGCGACAGCATCCCGGTCAGCCAAATGCCCGTGGACGGCACATTCCCGAACGGAACGTCCCAGTACGAAAAGCGCAATCTGGCCCTGGATCTGCCGGAATGGGATCCGACCCTCTGCATCCAGTGCGGCAAGTGTACCGCTGTCTGCCCGCATGCGGTTATCCGCAGCAAATTCTTCTCTCCTGATGCTCTTGCAAACGCTCCGGAAGGGTTTGAATGCCTGGATGCCAAGCATCCGGACTGGAAGGGAGAGAAATTCGTCATCCAGATTTCCCCGAACGACTGTACGGGCTGTACGCTCTGCGCGGACGTCTGCCCGGCCAAGAGCAAGACGGATCCGACGCACAAGGCCCTGACCATGGTCCCGGCCGGGAAGATTCACGACAAGGAAGAAGCCAATTGGAATTTCTTCCTGAGCCTTCCGGACGTGGACCGCACCAAGGTAAGAACGGACAACATCCGCTCCATGCAGGTGCTGCGCCCGCTGTTCGAATTCTCCGGCGCCTGTGCCGGCTGCGGTGAAACCCCGTATGTAAAAATGCTCTCCCAGCTCTTCGGCAACCGCCTGGTGGTCGCCAATGCTACGGGCTGCTCCTCCATTTACGGCGGTAACCTGCCCACCACCCCGTGGTCCCATGACTCTGAAGGGCGCGGCCCCGCTTGGGCCAACTCCCTGTTTGAAGACAACGCCGAATTCGGCCTTGGCTTCCGCGTCTCCCTGGACAAGCAGATGGAACACGCCATTGAGCTTCTTCATGAAGCTGCCGGCGCCGTGGGCCAGGAACTGGTGGACCGGATATTGGCTAATCCGCAGAAGGATGAAGCAGACATCGCCCAGCAGCGTGAAAACATTGAAGAACTCAAGAAGAAAATCGCCGGCAAGCCGGAATACGCGCGCCTCCTGACCCTTGCGGATAAACTTGTCCGCAAGAGCGTGTGGATTCTGGGCGGCGACGGCTGGGCCTACGACATCGGCTACGGCGGCCTGGATCACATTCTGGCCAGCGGCCGGAACGTGAAGGTGCTGGTCATGGATACGGAAGTATACTCCAACACCGGCGGCCAGTGCTCCAAATCCACCCCGCGCGCCGCAGTAGCCAAATTCGCCACGAACGGCAAGCCCGGCGTGAAAAAGGATCTGGGCCTCATGGCCATGACTTACGGCAACGTGTACGTGGCCTCCGTCGCTCTCGGCGCCAAGGACGAACACACGCTGAAAGCCTTTGTGGAAGCGGAAGCCTATGACGGTCCGGCTCTCATCATCGCCTACTCCCACTGCATCTCCCACGGCATCAACATGGCCAAGGGCCTGCAGCAGCAGAAGGCATGGGTGGATTCCGGCCGAGTCCTGCTTTACCGCTATAATCCGGACCTGGCCCGCCAGGGCAAGAATCCGCTGATTGTGGAAGGCAAGGGCCCGAAGGGCGATCTGCGCGATGTGCTGCTCAGCGAAAACCGCTTCAAACTTCTGGCGAAGACCAATAAGGAAGGATTCGAAAAACTCCTTGAAGAAGCCCAGAAGGATGTCTGGCACCGCTGGAACCTGTACCAAAGCATTGCCGGCATGGGTGCCGACAAACCTGCGGAATAAGGTATAGGCCGCTTAATTTCAACGCCCCTGTCCGGCTTATCCGGCAGGGGCGTTTTTTACTGCCGGATATTCATGAAAAACAAACCATGAATATTTCGGGGAGGGGACTGCTTTTCCGCCCCGCCATACAGCCACGCAAGCAGGCTTCCCGCGCCAGTACTTTCCCTTCCTGAAAGCCGGAGAATTCATCCTTCCCCCGCAGCACAAAAAAGGGCGCACACCTTGCTGCAAGGCCGGGTTTTAATATATCACCTTATACGGGTTAATTTCCGCATGGAGGTTTTGAAGGCCTTCAATGAACCGCAGCCTTTGCGGCCAGCCATGTCCAAGGCAAAGAGGGGCATTTCATGCGGCCAGGGGAATACTGTTTCCTCACACCTTCCTCCCCAGAGAAGCGCGGCCCGCTTTCCTGCGGACCGCGCCGGTGGAAAAACCGGAAAAAGGCTTTAAAACAGGGATGCTGCTTCAAGATTCCCGAAAATGGTGCACACCGGAGGAGGAATATACCATTCCGGATGCCGTATCCGGGAAGTGCACCACATCAGGCGTCAGGCGAGTGCCCACATCCAGATAGACCAGCTTCTCCGTAGCGGATCCGTTGCGGATAACATGCGCTCCCTCCGGGCTGGCAGGGAATGCAATCGCATCCCCCTCTTTTAAATTCTTTTCACCCTCAGGCGTACGCACAACGGCATGGCCCCTGATGATGTAAAATACCTCTTCATTCACTTCATGATAATGGTAGCCATAGGCGTACCGCCCCGGCTCCACTTCCACGAAACTGGCCGCACATTTTCCGGCATCCGCTTCCCGGATGACGGGCTTTACCGCAAAGGAATTACCCTCCCGGCTGATAACCTGAGGCTCCGTCTCCCTGTAATTGGCAATGATGATCTTGTTCATGGCATTATCTGTTCATGCTTGCCGTAACGACAGGCACTTATTAAAATAGGCGGCAACATTCTTTTTGTAAAGTAGGCAGAAAATAGTACCCTGGATTCCTGAAAGAAACTATTGCTTAAAATAAATGACTTACTATAATTCATCATGCCCTGTTGAAACTACTCTCCAACTGATTTCCTCCCGCTGGAAAGTGCTCATCCTCCGCGATCTGCTCGAAGGCACCCGGCGGTTTGGAGAACTCCGCAAATCCATTGGGCCTGTGACGCAGAAAGTTCTGACTGCGAACCTGCGTTCTATGGAAAAGGACGGCCTGCTTACGCGAAAGGTGTATGCGGAAGTACCTCCGCGCGTGGAATATACTCTTACGGAACTGGGGCGCAGTCTGCGCCCCGTCCTGGCCTCCATGGCGGAATGGGGATCGAAATACCAAAGAGAAAACCGCTGATCCTCCCCCCTTTCCGGAGCTTAACCGAACCTCCGGAAAGACATGGAAATACAGCAGTTTCCCTTTTTCCCGCAAGAAAGGTCAGCGGGAAATTTCCGTCGTTTTACGGATAATTTCGCGGGCTTTCCGCACGTCTTCCTCATGGGAATCCCCGCGGCTTTTTTCCACGGTAAAGAGCTTGGAAAGCTCTTCATCCATGCGGGCTACGGCAGCTTTCGCCTTAGGATTTTTTGCGGCGCGGGCGCGCAGGATATTGACCTTTTCAAATTCCTCCAGTCCGTCCCGGAGTTTTTCAAACCGCAGGGAACTGAGATTGCCGGGATAAACAAGGTAGCAGTCTCCCGCGGGCCAGTTCCCGAAATCGGTCTTTTCAAACGGATTACGGTTCCAGGAATTATAAGCCCATCTCAAAAAGCCGTCCAAATGATTGGCGGCGGCAAAGAGGGGAAGCCATTCCGCCTCCGCCAGCGGGGAAATAGTGAAGGTGTTGGGCTTTTTGGGATGGACACAGACATAGAACGTCGTCTTTTTTCCCTCCTTTTTACGCTGCGCCAGCAGATCGCCCGTGACCGTGCCTGCATGGTCAATTACAGGAGAGACGTCATAAACGTCCCGGGTCATGGCCGTAGGACGATTGACGGCGGAAACGATTTTGAATTCCGGGGCATACTTGTCCAGCACATTCTTGGCCGCCCTGACCATAGCGTCCGGCCGTTCATCCAGCCCGATGCAGGTTTTGCCCAGCCAGCCCTTGCTCTTGACGTGCTTGCGAAAATCCGTCAGGAAAGGCCCCCAGATAGCTTCATAGGAGGGATCGTTCGGCTTAAGATCCAGAAATTTGTACTTTCCGGTCGCCTCATCCAGATAACGGATTTTCATGTTCCAGGGAATCATGGTATAGCAGGATATCTGCCCCTTGACGCCCACCTCGTTCATCATGAAGGAAACCCACTTGTCAAAATTGGCGTAATTCCAGCGCATGGTTCCGTTTTTGCCCTTGACCCATTCAATCATGGGCGGGAACCAGTCATAAGTCTGGGCATTCCAGGCTTCATCAATCAGGGAGCATGTAATGGCCTTTTGCCCGGCATCCGCCAGCCTTTTCATCACCGGCTTCATCAGTGCGAAATGCTCCGGAGACCACGGTTCCACATCATGCCAGCGGGCCACGGCCTGCGGATGCTGCCACAAGTCCAGATGAACTTGCCAATGCGCGGGAGCAGGGAGGGATTCCGGCGCCACCTCCAGAATTACCGGCACACTGACGGGAGAGCCGCTTTCTGCGGAAACTACCACTTTTCCTTTGTACACGCCGGGTTTGGCAGACGGGGGGATATTGACCTCCACCCATACCGGACGCACGCCTCCGGCTTGCAAATCGCAGCTGTTTTCGCTGCCGATGATATCTGAAATCAGCCTGTTGCCCCCCCTGGTGTAGCGTATCATGGCAGTCCGGACAGGGATAATCTGTCCGGCAGCGTTTTTTACCCCGGCGCAGGAGGCCGATAACTGGGGCTGCGCCTGGGAAGACCAGACGGCAATCTGCCCGCCGGCGCGTTCGCCTCTCCAGCCGAACAGACGCACGGCATCCTGAAGCATTTCCTGCCCGGGAGCGCCATTGTAAGGAATACGGTCATAATCCTTCACCGCTGCAGCCTGCAGGCTCAGGGCGGCATCGGGTCCGTACCCTTTGATTTCCACCAGATGCCCCCCCTTCTCATTGCCGGCGCTATTGCCCAAAAAAGTGATTTTAACGTAACGGACCGTCTGCGGATTGAATTTGAAGGGAACTCCTTCCGGAGTGGCGGCAATGCTGTTGGAAGACTGATCCGCCAACATTTTCCAGTTCTTTCCGTCTTCGGAACCTTCTATTTTATATTTGTAAATGCGTCCCCCTTCCCAATAGGGCCATACATGCAGGGAGGAAAGCGTCCGGGGCTTTCCCATATCTATCTGGAGCCAGACGGGAATGCCCTCGCAACCCCAGTATTTGCCGGCGTTATTCGTCTGCCCGTCCACGGCCAGTTCCGGACGGTCACTGCCGTAATGACCGGAAGCGGTTACTTTGGCTCCGGCAAATAAATTACCTGCATCACCCGGAGTTCCTGCGGAAACAAGGGCGGGTTCATACAGGGGATGCCTCTCCAGGGACTGGGCCTGGACAAAAGACGTTAAGGCAATAGCGGAACACAGAGGAAAAAAAAGACAGCGCATACGCATATTACGCGCCGGAATTTCATTTTCTCTCAAAAGAAAAGCTGTTTCCGCTATTCCGCCAAAGGACGCACGGGTATTCCTCTGGAAGCAAAGTAAGCCTTGGCTTCCGGCACCGTGTATTCCCCAAAATGGAAAATGGAAGCCGCCAGCACGGCATCCGCCTTCCCTTCCACCAGCACATCCACCATGTGATCCAAATTACCCGCACCCCCGCTGGCAATTACCGGAATGCGCACCGCACTGCTTACGGCGCGGGTCAATTCAATATCATAACCCGTTTTGGCTCCGTCCGCATCCATGCTGGTCAACAAGATTTCCCCGGCTCCGCGGCGTTCCGCCTCCACAGCCCATTCCACGGCATCCAGCCCCACGAATTTCCGGCCTCCATGGGTGGAAACGCCCCACTTGCCGGAAGCCTGGCGCTTGGCGTCAATAGCGACGACGATGCACTGGCTGCCAAAAGCCGCCGCACCTTCATTAATCAGCTCCGGCCTATTGATGGCCGCCGTATTCAGGGAAACCTTGTCCGCACCCGCTAGAAGCATTTCGCGCATGTCCTTTACGGAACGGATGCCGCCGCCTACCGTCAGCGGCATGAAGCAGCATGCCGCCGTGCGGCGCACCACGTCCGCCATGGTGGCACGGCCATCGGAAGAAGCGGTAATATCCAGAAAAACAAGTTCATCCGCCTGCTGGGCATCATACGCCCTGGCACATTCTACAGGATCCCCGGCATCTCTCAGATTAATGAAATTGGTCCCCTTGACGACCCTGCCGTCCGTTACGTCCAGACACGGAATGATTCTTTTAGCCAGCACGGCCCTATCAAGCCATCACCGCCGCCAAAGGAAAAGCCTAAAATACGGCTTGCCGCGGGATGCCTTTTGATAAACATGTTCCCTTTTTGACCAAGGCCCTCTTCGGCAGCGTTTCCATCCCGCATATCCACAGTAAGAGAAATTTACTGAAATTCATCAATATCACTATTCCACTCACTTTCCGGCCGGCCCTGCCCCGCCATGAAGAAACGCAGTGCGGCATCTGCCCCTTTCCCGCCCGCATGCATAAAACGGCCTAAGAGCTTTTCTTTCCATGTCCAGGTGGTAGAGTCCGCATAAGGCATTTCCATTCATGACCACTACACGCTCGGGATTCACCAAACTTGCAGCCGTCTGCATTGCCATTCTTCTGGGGGCGGTGGTCTGGGAGCTGGGCTGGCCCCTGACGCGGGCGGAACATGAGTGGTCGCGGCTGATTGCAGCCGTTGCCACGCTGGGCCACCTGACGGGTATTCTGGGTTCCTATTTCCGGAAGGAAATCAACCGCCCTTCCCTGAGGCTCCTGATTTTCCAAATCATCAGCTGCCTCATGATTTTTCTCCTGATTGCCAGGGAACAACAGGAAGCGGGATACATGAGGTTCACGGAGCTTTCCCGCCTGGTGATTACGGCCGGGCTGATTGCCATCCCCACGCTGATGTCCCTGACCAGGATTTTTGAATGGCTGGTGGGCAAGCAAAAAAAAGGCCGGCCTCTTATGGCCCCCGCCATGCAGTTTGTAGCTTCTCTGGGAGTAGTCATCCTGGCAGGCACCGGATTGCTTCTGCTGCCTAATTCCACATATCCGGGTATTACACTCAGTTTTACGGATGCCCTGTTCACCAGCACCAGCGCAGTATGCGTCACCGGTCTGAACGCCGTGGATTTTGCCCATACTTTTACCCCGCTGGGAGAAATGTTCACGCTTGCCCTTATCCAGATTGGCGGATTCGGCATCATGACGTTCGCCTACTTCGTAGCCATGGTGGCAGGCCAGGGTTTTTCCCTGAGGGACCGCGTGCTGCTGACGGATCTGCTTGATGAAGACAATCTGGGAGCCGTCGTCTCCTTTATTACCACTATTGTGGTCAGTACGCTGTTCATCGAACTGTGCGGCGCCGTCCTTCTTTATTTCTCCTGGGAAGGGAAGGACATCAACCTGATGGGGGAGCCTTTGTGGTGGCATTCCCTGTTCCACTCCGTTTCCGCCTTCTGCAATGCTGGTTTTTCAACTTTCCCGATGAATTTGATGGAGCCGGGCATCCGCCTGTGCTACAGCGGGCAGGCGGTCATCATGGCGCTGATCGTATGCGGCGGCCTGGGATTCGGCATTTACAAGGAAATCAATTCACGCCTGGCAAACCGCTTTTTTTCCAAACACCGCCGCCTGCACATGCAGTGGACCCCTTACTTCAAACTGGTGATGATCTCCACGGGGATTTTGCTGGCGGGAGGCGCCCTGGCCATCTTTGCCGTTTCCTCTCCCCATGCCGCGGAACCGTTGGGGGAACACCTCTGGATTTGCCTTTTCGACAGCGTCACGGCACGCACGGCGGGATTCAATATCAGCGACTACGGCCGCTATCTGCCCGCAGCCAGCCTCATTATGTGCGGTCTGATGATGGTGGGAGGCAGCCCCGGCGGCACGGCAGGCGGCATGAGAACCACTACCTGCGCCATTGCAGGCGCGGAAATCCTGCGCATCCTCCGCGGCAGGGATCATGTGGAATTCTTCCGCCGCCGCATCGACCAGCGCACCGTGGCGCGCTGCGTGATTACCGTGGTGGTCTCCTGCGCCTGGATCGGCTGCTTTACCGTCCTGATTTGCGCCCTGGAGCCCTCCATGAGTTCTCTGGATATCTTCTTTGAAAACTGCAGCGCTTTTGCTACGGTAGGCGTGTCGCGGGGCATTACTCCAGATTTAAGCGGCCCTTCCAAATACCTTCTTATCGTCAACATGCTCGCCGGCCGCGTGGGGCTCTTCGCTTTTCTCATTGCGCTGGCCGGCACCCCTACTCCGAGGCATTACCGCTATCCATCCGTCAAAATCCCGTTAACCTGAATATACCATTATGAGATACACCGTTATCGGCCTGGGCCAGTTTGGACAGGAACTCTGCACAGAACTTTCCGCCCGTAATATTGAAGTAGTAGCCGTTGCCTCCACGGATGAAGAATTGGAGCAAATCAAGGATCTGGTGACTTATGCCGTGGTGACGGATTACACTAATCCGGCCGCTTTGCGTGAGTTGGAACTGGACGACCAGTCCGCCGTCATTGTCGCCATCGGAGATAGTTTTGAAGAAAACCTTCTCGTCGTCACGCACCTTCAGAAAATGGGCGTCCGCTATATCTACGCCCGCGTCATGAGTCCGGTGCACGAACACATTTTAAGCCAGATGAACGTGTATGCGCTCATCAACTTGTCCCGCGTGGCTTCCAAGCAGCTCGCCAGCCAGTTGGAATCCCCGGAATTCCTGCGCGTCTCCCCCATGGACGAAAACCACAGCATCGTGGAAATAGCCGTGCCGCGCATCTGGGTGGGCAAGCGCCTGCGGGATGTGGGCCTGCGCACGGAACACCACCTCAACCTGCTCACCATCCGCCGCGGGGAGGCCCAGACTCCGCAGGGGCGCCGGGAAATCCTGTCCATACCGCGCATTCCCGTCATTGGCACTCCTTCCCCGGATCTCGTTTTTGAAGACCATGACATTCTGGTCCTGTTCGGCAAGGAAACCAATTTGATTGAATTCGCCCAATTATCCAAGGGATTGTAAACCATCCTCCGCAAGCAGGCTGAGGGTATCCCTCTCCATTTCAGAAAAAGGCGACGGATAAGCCGCCTGTGCAAACAGCCTCCGTCCTGGTTTTACTGGCTTGACAATGTCTCAAAAGAAGCCACCAGACGTTTTTCGGAGACGCGGCCCTTGACGGAGATGGCGGGAGCGAAAACGGCCAGGCGGTATTCTTCCAGCAAATAACCGTATTGCATCCAGCGCAGGTCTCCGGCATGTTCCTTCAAAACCTGATGCCAGGGAAAATACACGCGTTCAAAGAGGTCCAGGCGTTCCAATTCCCTGGCAAGGGGTTGCTGGCCGATGCGTCTGATACGCTCCGCAATTCCCTGCATGTACCGTTTCAGGTCCGGCAAGCGTTCCGCTCCATGCGCCCACAGGAAACGGGGGCGTAACAACCAGTCAAGCTGGCGCTGAAGGTCAGCCGTGATGCGCTCCGTATGGCGCACACCCTTTTGCAGCGCCGTAAAGTCCCTGACGGCATGTTCCGTACCCGCCACCAGTTCCCATATATCCGCCACGTTATGCGCTGCGTCAAAAAGGTTTTGGCGCAGATTCATTTCCGCAGCAGCGAATTGCTCCGCCGTGCGCGGCAAAGGACGGCCCATGGCTATCTCCGCGGCAACGTCCACCAGGTCTTCCGCATTGGTAGACGGCTCCCGTCCGAGCATATGAAGAGAGAGCTTTCCTTCCAGCTTCAACGGAAATTTTCTGCGGAGATGGTTAAGCTGGTCCGTCTGGCGCAGGCGCATGAAACGCAGGCATCCTTCCCGGTGGGATTCCGCAGCGCTCAGTTCATCCTCAAAGACACGGACGCCCACGGATGCTCCTTCATCCACCAGAGCCACATAACCCGGCCTTCCCGCCACATCCACCGTGTATTCCAAATCTCCGCAGCTCCATTCCTTCATGCCGGTTACGGACACGATATCCTCCGCTGTTTCCTGGAACCGGCGGGAAAGTTTTTTACCCAGGCGGTTATTCAGTTCCGCAACATCCGTGCCCATGGCAAGCTCTTCCCCTTCATCATCGCACACCCATATTTTCGTAACCAGCTCCGCAGGAAGACGGTTCATGTCAAAAAAGGAGGGCGCGCAAAATTTTCCCGTTTCCACTTCCACAAATTCCGCCAGTTTCCCCGCCAGCGGCCCGTCCGGTTCCAGGCCATGCCTCAGTTCCGCAAAATAAGCGGCCTTTTGGCTGATAGGCTGGAGAAAGACGCGCAAATCCTTGGGAAGGGAACGCAGCAGGCATTCCGCCCGCTGGGCCAGATGACCGGGAACCCCCCACTCCGGCAACCATTCGGGAATATCCGGCAACTGGTCGATGTGGACGCCCAGGGTCACGCCGTCATCTTCCGCGCCGGGATCATTCTGGTAATACACGGCATATTCCGCTCCTTTACAGGTGATTTCATCCGGAAAACCATCCAGCAGGTCTTTCCCCCAGAATTCGTACATGGCTTCCTGCGGCGGAACATGCAGAGCTTCCGGGTTTTTCTTCTCCACACCGGCGGCCCACCGCAAAAAAGCCCTGGCCGTACAGCAGTCCGGGGGAACAAGCCTGTTAAAGAATTCAAAAACTCCTTCCTCACACCAGACCTGGTCCGGACGGCGCAACTTCAGCTCTATCTGCCGAACCTCTTCCCGGAGCGTTTCCAGATACCTGATACAGGCGGGTTTCGTGCGGAAACCACCGCCCAACAGGCCTTCGCGTATCATTATTTCCCGCGCATGGGCGGGATTGATACGGCCATAGTGCACACGCCTGTTATCAATAATGCGCAAGCCGCCGCACACGACGCGTTCCACTGCGTAAACAGCCCCCTGCTCCCTGTCCCACCGCGCTCCGGAATAGTGTGATTCGCACAAATGGGGCGCTACCCGCTCCACCCATTCCGGTTCCAAAATGGAGGCGCGGCGCATCCACAGGCGCGTGGTGTCCACCAACTCCACGCCCATTACCCATTCACTCCTTTTTTTACGGCGGAACAGGCCGGAACCGGGAAAAATGCCGAAGGAACGTCCTCCGGCGCCGCGATATTCCCGGTTATCTGCATCCCAGAGGCCGAACTGGCGCGGAACGCCCGCCAGGATGCTCCGGTGAATCATGGCAAAGGAAGCCTGCCGCTCCGTTTCTTCTTCCAAAGGGGAAATTCTGCATTTCAGTGTTTCCCTGACCAGCCGGGAAAGGTCCTCCCATAAATTGAACCATTCCATCATGCGGTTGAAATTGAGGAAATTTCTCCCGCACCATTTCCGAAGCTGGTTTTTACGCCAGCGCCTTCCCTCCCGGAATTGCCATGCAGCCTTCCATAATTTGAGCAGAGACAGGAAGTCACTGTCTTCTTCCTTCCACTGCGCGTGGGCCTGGTCCGCCTTCTGAGCGGCATCCGCAGGGCGTTCACGGGGATCCATGATGCCCAGGCCGGCTACAATCACCAGTATTTCCGGCAGGGCCTGTTCATGTTGCGCCTCCAGCAGCATGCGGGCCAGCCGCGGGTCAATGGGCAACCGCGCCAGCTTTCTGCCTACGGGCGTGAGCTGCCGGGCTTTGTCCAGAGCGCCGATCTCCCGTAAGGTGCGGTAACCTTCCGTCACCAGTTTGGATGAAGGAGGATCCGGAAGTGGGAACTCCGGCATTTCCGGCAATCCCAGGTCTTTCATCCGGAGCAGCGCCCCGGCCAGTGCGCTGCGCCTGATTTCCGGGTCCGTAAAATCCGGCCTGTCCTCCCAGTCCTTCTCACTGTACAGGCGGATGCACACACCTTCGCACACACGGCCGCAACGGCCGGCGCGCTGGCGGGCGCTGGCCTTGGAGACGGGTTCTATCTGAAGCCGCTGCACTTGGCGTGCCGGGCTATAGCGGCTGACGCGCGCCAGGCCGGAGTCGATAACATAAATGATGCCGGGGATTGTCAGGGACGTTTCCGCCACATTTGTAGCCAGCACGATGCGGCGGTATCCCTGCTCCGGATGAAAAATCCTTTGCTGGTCCGCCAGGCCCAGCCTGGCGAACAAAGGCAGAATGCGCGTGTTTCTCAGATTCCGGCCTTCCAGTTTTTCCGCCACCTCACGTATTTCGCGTTCTCCGGGAAGGAAGACAAGCACATCCCCGCGGTCGTCCAGAGTATCCAGCCAATCCACGGCACGCGCCACATGAGCCGGAAGTTCCTCATCGTCATGCTGTGGCGGCAGATAATGGAGGTCCACCGGATAAGTGCGGCCTTCTACCTGAATAATAGGCGCGCCTCCAAAGAATTCGGAAAACCCGCCGGCATCCAGCGTCGCGGAACTGATGACCAGCCGCAAGTCTCTCCGCCTGTCCAGCAAAAGCCGCAGATAGCCGAGCAGAAAGTCAATGTTGAGGCTGCGTTCATGCGCCTCATCCAAAATCAGGGTATGATATTGGCGCAGATCCGGATCATGCTGCGTTTCCGCCAGAAGAATCCCATCCGTCATGAACTTCAGGCGCGTATCCGGCCCGACTTTTTCCTCAAAGCGCACCTGGTAACCCACCAAACCTCCCAGGTCGCAGTTCAATTCCTCCGCCACTCGGCGGGAAACGGAAGCAGCAGCCAGCCTTCTGGGCTGGGTGCACCCTACTCTGCCCCGCGCCTCCCCGGCAAGCTCCATGGCCATTTTAGGGAGCTGGGTAGTCTTACCGGATCCCGTCTCCCCCACTACGACAATGACCTGGTGCTCCCGCATTGCCGCCAGAATGTCATTCCGGCGGCGGGAAATGGGTAGATCCGGATAAGTAATGTTCATGGTGAAGATGAGAAAAAAACCCTGCAAGAACGTCCTGCAGGGTTGAAGAAGAAAACCGGGAGGTTCTTTTACTGACGGGGTTTGGGAAGGGCGATACGGCCGCTTCGGGTCAGCATCTGCACATCATAATCCTCAATGAGGGACAGGAAACGGTCTATCTTGTACTCGCCTCCCGTCACTTCAATGGTCAGGGCGTCCCGCGTGACATCCACAATGTGGGCGCCCAGTATCTGGCAGAACTCAATGACTTCATGCCGCGTGGCGGAATCTACGCCAATGCGGGTCAATACCGTTTCCCGGTACACATTGTCCGTATTGCGGAAATCTACTACTTCCACCGTGTTGACCAGTTTTTCCAGATGCTTGATAATCTGGTCCAGAACATCCTCCTTTTCACGTACGACGATGGTCATCCGTGAAAAGCGCGGGTCCTGGCTAGGGGCAACGTTCAACGAATGAATATTGTAGCCCCGTCCACTAAACAAACCGGCGATGCGGGCAAGCACGCCAAATTTGTTTTCAACAAGTACGGAGATAGTATGACGAGTCATAATTTAATTTCTTAAAGGTGATGCATTGTAAGCACTTTTGACTTCCAGTCAAGCCTGCGGACGGCGATGCCGGAAAACGTTTTTCCTAACGGAGGTTCCGGCAGGAACCGCTCAGGCCGGATCAAAGCTCGTGCGGTATGATGGCGTTGCCTTTTGTCGCCTCCGGGATGCGGGGAAGCAATGTTTTTTCAGAAACGGGGCGCGCATCCACTTTCACATTGAATTGCTGCCCGTCGCGGGAAACGGTCAACAATGCCGGCCCTTCCCTAAGAGCTTTGACCAAGGCTTCCTTGGTGCTGACACTCTGGTGGTTTACGGCAAAGACCATGTCGCCGGCCTGCAATATCTGCCCTACGGATTTCTTTGGATTCACTTGAATGACCAGCAACCCTCGAGCACCTATGGATTGTTCTTCCGCAGTCAGTTCACGCAAATGCATTCCCACTCCTTCCATGAAGTCTTCCCAAGGAGAAGGAACATTTTTTAAAATACTATCTCCCACCTTCAGGGTGACGTTCATTTTTTGCCCTTTGCGCCAGACTTTCAGCCGGAACTTGTCGCCGATGGAAAGATTTTCAATGCGTTCCTTCACTTCCTCATCCGTCTGGATGGGGACTTCATTGAAACTCAGTATTACGTCACCTGTTTGAAGGCCTGCCTGCTCCGCCGGAGAACCATGCTTCACGATGTTGATTACTGCGCCTCCCGCCTCATGATAATCCAGGAAGCTGCGAAGCGGGGGAGTATTGCGCACAATGTCCAATCCCAGATACCCTTTCATAGGGCGGCCATGTTTGCAAATCTGCTCAAAGCTGTGCATCACCAGATTGGAGGGAATGGCAAACCCAATGCCGGCGTAATTTTTCTCCGCATTGGGAAGCACCGATTTATTGATGCCGATGATTTCCCCGCGGATGTTGATGAGGGGGCCTCCCGAATTCCCCGGGAAGATACTGGCATCCGTCTGGATCAAGTTAATGCCGGAATCCACCAGCTTGCGTTCACGGGCACTGATAATGCCGCGGGAAACAGTCGTGCCCAGCCCATAGGGATTGCCGCATGCCAGAACAATCATGCCGGGCGCAATTTCATCACTGTTGCCGAACGGAAGGGGGGTAAACGTCATCGGGTTTTCTACCTGCAACACGGCAATATCCAGTTCCGGATCCACCCCTACCAGGCGTACGGAAACGCTTTTCCCATTGCTCAGCGTAACGCGCAGCGCATGCTTGTTCTGAATGACATGGTAGGCGGTAATAATATGCCCTTCTTCAGTAACAATGACGCCGGAACCCAAACCATGAACCGTCAGCCTCTTTTCAATCATGAAATCACCATCCTCGGAAGGCTGAGGAACGCTTGTCACGCCTGTAGTGTCTATGCTGACCAATACCCGTTCCACCAGCCGGGCAACGCGTGAATATTCCTCATTGAGCTGGTGCAAAACAGGAATATCCTCCTCCTTCAATTCGGGCTGCTGGGCCAGGGTAAACACTTCCGACCGGAAGGAAACATTCTTCTCCGTAACACGACTGTTCCATCTCCAATAGGCAACGGAGACCACGGTCATCATAACCGTCATCATGATGACAAGTAAAGCCCGTGTCCATATGGTCGATCTCATGGAAATGCCCTGCCGTAATAACGATCAAACGGTTTGCGGCTTGATCACAAGGAGATGCCTGAAAACGGAGCCTGTCAAGCTTCAGCCGCTTTTTGACATTCCGGTTCCATTGATACTATTTAAGTACTTTCTCTTCAAATGAAAAAACTTTCAAATGACAAATACGCCTTTCAACAAGGCGTACTTTATGATATCATGCGGCCACGGTTTTATGGGTTCCAGCACTTTACAACAACAGGCCATTCATCTCGTCTTCGGTACGGATGAAGGAATGGTGCGTGAAAAGGCTTCCGGCATCTTTGCCGCTCTGACGGAAGGCACAAACGAATTTTCCCATGAAATTCTGGAAGCGGCCTGCGGTGATTCCGATGAAGCGGCCCAGCTGGTACGCCAGGTTATGGAAGCTCTGCGGACCCTCCCGTTTTTTCCGGGGCGCAAAGTAGTCTGGATGAAGAACTGCAATTTTCTGGGAGACTCCGTCACGGGGCGTTCCTCCACCACGGAAGCGGCTCTGGATTCTTTCAGGCAATTGCTGGAAAGTGGCCTGGGGTCGGACGTCCTGCTTCTTATTTCCGCCTCCGAATTTGACAAACGCCGTTCCTTTAACAAATTCCTGCTTCAATACGCCGCATCGGAAGAATTGAACAAGCCGGACATCACGAAAGCAGGCTGGGAAGGCAGTTTAATGCCCCTCATTAATAAGGAAACGGCGGCGCGGGGCATGAATTTCGACTCCGCCGCCCTGGAACTGTTCATTCACCGCGTCAGCGAATCCTCCCGCCAAATCATTTCTGAAATTGAAAAACTGGATCTTTATCTGGGAGCGGACAGACGCACCGTAATGCCGGAGGATGTGGAGCGCATGGTTCCGCTGACGCGTACAGGCGTTATTTTTGAAATTTCCCGGGCTTTGGAAAACAAGAAAAGCGATGCGGTCATCTCTTTGATTGACTTTCAACTGGAACGCGGTGAAAACGCCATCACAATCATGCGTGCCGCATTCATCCCTACGTTAAGAAATTTGCTGGCTGCCAGACTTTTATGTGACGCATTCAACCTGAAGCCCACCAATTTCAAGGAATTTACGGCCCGCATTTCTTCCCTGCCCTCCTATGCGGCCGCGTTAATTCCCTTGAAAAAAGACGGTACACCCAATGCGTATCCGCTTTTTCTGGCGGCGCAGAATGCTTCCAAATTCAAGACGGAACGGCTGAAGCAAACTTTGAAAGAATGCATGAAGGCGGATAAAGCCCTGGTGTCCTCCTCTCTTGATCCCCGCCTGATTCTGCATCGTCTTGCTATCTGCTCCGCATCCTGATGAACTCATCCTCTTCTTCCGTTTTTCCCCTGTTTGACGTTCTCGTCGTCGGCGCCGGGCACGCAGGCATTGAGGCGGCACTGGCAGCATCCCGTCTGGGGTGTTCCGTCGCCGTCCTAACTCATAACCTGGATACTATCGGACAAATGTCCTGCAATCCGGCTATTGGGGGACTTGCCAAAGGGCATATCGTCCGGGAAATAGATGCCATGGGGGGAGCGATGGGGTTGAACACGGATGCTACCGCCATTCAATTCCGGATGCTGAACGCTTCCAAGGGGCCCAGCGTGCGCGCTCCCCGCGCCCAGTGCGATAAAACAGCCTACCGCACAAGAATGAAAATGGTTCTGGAAACCGCCCCCGGCATACGCCTGTTTCAGGGAGATGTGGTCAAACTGCTCGTCAATGGAGAACAGCAGGCAACGGGAGCCGTTACTTCTCTGGGCTGCGCCATCCATGCCCGCAGCGTGATTATCTGCTCCGGGACATTCATGAAGGGATTGCTTCATGTGGGCCTTCAACACATAACAGGAGGCCGAATGGGTTGCGCTTCTTCCAGCCTTTCCGCCGATCTTGCCATGCTGGGTTTTCAGGTGGAAAGGCTTAAAACAGGAACTTCTCCCCGCGTCAATGGAAGATCCATCGACTTTTCCGTCTGCGAAATACAGCCCGGAGACACTCCGGAAGCCCTGTTCAGCTACCGTTCCCGTGATATACTGAAACGTGATTCCGAACCCTTTTGCACTTTGAACACGTGGGGAGATGAAAATTTCCGGATGAAGCAAATGCCGTGCTGGATCACCTACACCAACCAGACTACGCACGACATTATCCGGAAGAACTTAAAATTCAGCCCCCTTTACAGCGGTATCATTGAAGGCGTAGGCCCCCGGTATTGTCCTTCCATAGAAGATAAAATCGTGCGCTTTGCGGAAAAAAACAGCCATCAGGTATTCCTGGAACCGGAAGGCCGCAGTACGGAGGAATTCTACCTTAACGGAGTTTCTACTTCACTGCCCTACTCCGCTCAGTGCGACTTCATCCATACCATTCCCGGCCTGGAAAACGCGCAGCTGATCCGTCCGGGATATGCAGTGGAATACGACTTCTGTCCTCCCACGCAATTGCATCCTACGCTGGAAACAAAACTGGTAGAAAACCTGTACTTTGCAGGTCAAATCAACGGCACTTCCGGCTATGAAGAAGCCGCAGCGCAAGGACTAATGGCGGGAGCGAACGCCGCTCTGAAAACCCTGGGCAAACCTTCTCTGGTGCTGCGCCGGGATCAGGCTTACATCGGCGTCATGATAGACGACCTCGTTACCAAAGGAACCGATGAACCTTACCGCATGTTTACCAGCCGGGCAGAATTCCGCCTGTTGCTGCGTCAGGATAATGCAGACCTGCGGTTGGCCCCTCTGGCTTTTGAAGCGGGCCTTATTACCTGTGAAATGGCCCGGAAGGCTGAAGACAGGAAAAACGCCGTTGAAGAAGGAATAATAAAAGCTGCCGCGCTTAAACATGAAGGAGTTTCTCTCTCCACATGGCTTAAAAGGCCCGGCAATGACTGGACTCTATTGCCTGAAGAACTGAAAAAAATGTTCCACGTGGAACATTTGGATGCCATTGCTACGGATATCCAGTACGAAGGGCATATTGAAAGGCAGAAAAAACAGGCGGAAAAAATCATACGGATGGAAAATAAAACTATTCCCTCCGATATTGATTACGAACATGTCCATGCCTTAAAAAAAGAGGCTGTCATCAAGCTGGGCAACATACGTCCTGCAACTATCGGGCAGGCCTCCCGCATTCCCGGAATTACCCCGGCAGATATCGCCCTGTTGCTTGTGCATCTGCAAAAACGCAGCAGGCAACAAACATAATACCCCGCGTTTTTTATTCAGAAATTTCAATTTAAGGAGGACCGTAGGAAGCGGGTATTGAAAAAATAAATATGCAGGAATGTCCTTGAGCCGTATCTGATCCCATTATATTTCCCTGTCGCTATTGCCTGGAGTCGATAAAAAGATTCAATCCTGTTTTCTGAATGTCTTTTTGCGCGACAGCAGCTCTTCCCTTCCTCCGAACAACCACCACTTTCTGCTTGTCGTAAAAAGAAATGGAATATCCCTTCAGTATTATTGAATACCGGCCTTCCTGATTTATCCATCGCAAATCATTAAGAAGCGTCACACGATTTCTTCACGGATTCCATTCAAATACTGCCGATAAGAAAAAGCAGCATTGAGCTTACTCCAAGAGGCAAGGGAGGCCGGAAGGGCTGAATGACAAATCCACCGGGCGAATGAAAATTACCTTCCCAAGTTTAAAATTCTTCGGATAACCAATAAACAAAGACCTCATCCATTACCGGTAACAGATATCTCCCCGGATACATACATCATCTCCAAAAATATTCACAACAGGTTGTTCAAGATGGGCTTCATGCTCCAGAAACGGACCGGGCGCTACGCCGTCCGCACCGCCGCCGATAATGATGGGAGCATAAAACCCCACCCACTCGTCGACTAAACCGACTTTTAGAAATTCCCGGACCAGACAGCCTCCCGCTTCCAGCAGGATAGTTCCTATTTTTTTATCATTATATAATTTTTTTAATAATTCCAAATAACTAAAAACATTCTCCACAACCAAAGTGCGGTCACGAAATTCATCTGTTAAACAAATGGAATCCGCAGGTATGGAAGAGGCATCATGGGTTAGAATAATACGCCAGGGTTGTTCCTTAAGGGGAGAAACAGGACGATCCGGTTTCCTAATGGTCAGGGACGGATTGTCCAGACGCACGGTATTCCCTCCGGTAAGAACCGCATCGCATTCGGCACGCAGGGTATGTACAAAAGATCTGGATTTTTCATTCGTCAGCCATTGGGAACGTTCCGGACTACGGGAAATGCGGCCATCCAGAGACATGGCGCTTTTTGCAATTACCCAGGGACGCCCTTCCAGCATGTTCACCCTGAACCCCCTGATTAAATGATCGCATTCCTTCTCCAGAACCCCGCGGGTAACCTTGATGCCGGCCTGTTCAAGAATATCAGCCGCAGCGCCGCGGTGTTTGGGATTAGGATCTTCCGAACCATAAACCACCCGTTTGAAACGATGTTTCAAAATGGCATCCGTACAAGGCGGTGTTTTCCCGGAAGTACTGCATGGTTCCAGAGTAACATACAAAGTTGAGTCCGCGAACAGGGGGGCATTGCCATTCGCCACTCCGTCGGCAATAGCCTCTCTTTCCGCATGAGGCAGGCCGGCTTTTTTATGAAATCCCGAACCAATCACCTGGTTTTCATGCACAATGACTGCCCCCACGCAGGGATTCGGACTCGTAAGTCCGATTCCATTTGAGGCTAGTTTTATGGCCATGTTCATCCAACAGTCATCCTGATTTTTCGTATTCACGCCGTTTTGTAGCATGAAAACCGGAAGAAGGACAATCACGTTGTGTGATTGAAGAATATTAGGTTTAACAATATTAAATTCCTTCTTCTTCTACTGTGTGCTCAGTGTGAATAAGATTTTAAATGGCTGTAAATGAGAGTATTGAGTATTATTCCAAATGTTAATAAATTTAGCCTGTAAATTTGTGAATAATATCTGAATAAGTTATTCACATCATACTCACAGTTAATCAACCTGGCCTTTCACAAGGTTATTGGCAGGTGCGGCTGTAAACAGAAACGGCATTCCTGCTTGCAGAAAACCCGGAGGAAAGCATACCATCCTTTTGTGAAGGCTGCCAGATTGATTTACATTCCGGAGAGGGATCATACTTTTCCCGCTACAAGCCCTGAAAGGCCCTTCTACGGCTTTTCCGTGGCTGGAATGAATATAGCCGCTTACTGTGCTTCCCGCCTTCGGGAAGTGGGCTTTGAAGCGGTTTTTGACCCGGGAACGCCGGTTTCAGAAGAAAAAGGGGAAATCATAGAAGTGTCCATGCATGATTTTTCCCCGGAGGCGGCCATATGGCTTGCCTTTTGCGGGGCAGGGGAAGCAAGGAGTGAAGAAGGGCATTTGCTGGCCCGGAAAAGCGGGGAAAACGGGTTGACGCGGGTATTCACGCGGAAGGAAGCAGCGATAGAGCGCCTCGTTTATCCTTGGGATCTTCTGGAATGGCAGGAAAGAGTGATGGAGAAGATGGAGTGGGAGGATTTCTCCGGAAGGGAAGGGGTTTATGTCATGGGAACGCTCCGGGTAGGGGAAGGAACCGTCATCATGCCCGGCGTGGTTGTAGAGGGAGCCGTGTGGGCGGGTGATGGCTGCCGCATAGGGCCTAATTGCTATTTAAGGGGTTGTGTATCTTTGGGGAATGGCTGTGTAGTAGGGCAGGGAGTGGAGCTGAAAAATTGTATCATCGGCGTCGGCACATTTATTCCTCATTTGAGTTATGCGGGGGATTCCATTATTGGCAGTGACGTTAATTTCGGCGCCGGAACGGTATGTTCCAATTTTCGCCATGATGGCGGCGAACACAGAATGGTGGCGGGAGGAAAGCTGGAATTTACTGGAAGAAACAAGCTTGGCGCCGTCATTGGAGACCATGTTCGGCTGGGTGCCAATACCGTCGTTTTGCCGGGGCGGGTTCTTCCTCCCGGTGCTTGGACCAGACCGGGGGAAGTCTTCACGGGGGCATGAATCGGGTAAAGGAATTCTCTTAATACTGAAAAGGCCGCATGCGGAAAAACGTCTTCCCGCATGCAGCCTTTGGCGAATGGTTAAAGTTGCTTCAGTAGCACCGGCGGCGGCGCATCATCAGGGCAGCCAGCCCCAACAGGCCCAGGGAAGCTGTGGCTGCTTCCGGCACAGGAAGCACAACGCCGTCATAAAATTTGATGTTGTTGATATCCATAGTGCCGTTCATGGGGCGGGTATTTCCAAAAGAAGCTCCAAACTGGGAGCCTGTCAGGGCGGGGGAGGATGGATTCCACTCGGTAATCGTACCTGCCAGAGCGCCGTTGACATACACGGAAAGCGTTTGGGAGGAAAGATCGGAAACGATGCTCAGATTAGTCCAGCTGTCCTGCTGGAGATCCGTCCAGGTCAATCCCGTATTGATATTTCCGCTAGTTTGGCCGCCGAACCCCTTATTGTAGAGGTATAGTTCTCCGTTATTAGTGAATTCCAGCACCATGCTGTTGGATTCTCCGGAGACCGTTCCATTGGTGTACAGGCTGAAAATGTCTTTCCACCCATTGCTGGTGGAACTCAGGTTTTTCAGGTCAAAGCTCACGGTGAAACTGCCTTGGATGCCCGTTATGTTTGAGTTATAGGGAGTGCCGGAACTGCTGCCGAACGTAGCGTAATCATTGCCGGAAGTGTAATTGAAGGAACCGTTCCAGTTGGGGGCGGTTATTTGTGCTCCTTCCGCAGTCCATTCCCAGGAATAGATAGGGGTAGCCGCCTGGGCCATGCCTGCCGCTGCCAGTAAAGATAAAATAATAAATGAGCGTTTCACGGAAATTCTGAAATATGGGTTAAAATCAATCCGATAGGAGGGTAGCGGATTATAAATCCGGGGTCAAATTATTTTTCTGAAAATAAATCATTTAACGGAAAAAAGATTACGGAGAAGATAAAAGAAGAGAAAACAGAAACGGCATTCCTGTTGGAAAGAAAACGTACATTTCCAATAAAATTGCCGCATCCTGGGAAAAAAGAGACAATATCCGGATTTATAATCCGCACAAGGATATTGAAGAAATCTGATTCCCCGGAATGGATTTTTAAGAATACTTAAATAATTTGAAAAACCTTTTCATGCAAGATATGCCCGGAGAAATTGCATATTACTATATATAGTATGCTTTTAAAAAAATACTGCCAAATATTAGGGTTTGACGGAGAAATGGCTTGAACCATGAAAGGCACTTATGAGAAGATGCGAGGCAGATAAAAGCACAGACACATGAAGTTTACCATTTCCAAGCAAGTATTTCTCGACGGGCTGAGACAGGTTGCCAGCGTCGTGTCTTCCAAGACGACGCTGCCCATTCTTTCCAATGTCAAGATTGAAGCTGAAAACGGCCAGATACGTTTTACGGCTACTGATCTTGATGTATGCATTACTGGCGTGGTTCCCGCAAATGTGCTGCGTGAAGGCACCGTGACCCTGCCCGCTAAAAAGCTGGTGAGCATCATCAGCGAACTTCCTGAAGCCGAAGTCCAGGTGGATGTCAACCAACGCAACCAGGCTGCTGTGGAATGCGGCCGCTCCCAGTTTAAACTGAACGGCCTTCCGGCGGATGAATTTCCGGAACTGCCGTCTTTTGAGCAGGCTACTGTGTACCAGGTGGAGCAGAATATGTTGCGTGACTGTATCCGCCGGACGGAATATGCCATTTCCACGGATACGACCCGCTACGTGTTGAACGGCATTTCCCTTTCTTTCCGCAATGGTAAAATGACTTTGGTAGCCACGGACGGACGTCGTCTGGCTTTGGCGGAAACCGCCCTGGAATTTCCGGAAGAACAGCAACTGGATGCCATCCTGCCCACTAAGGCTGTCGGAGAACTCCGCCGCCTTCTGGATGAAGTGGGAACCGTCACGATCCGGTTCACACGCAACCAGGCAGCCTTTGAAATCAACGATACGCTCTTAATCAGCAAACTGATTGACGGCAATTACCCGAACTACCGGCAGGTAATTCCTACGGATTGCAAGGAAAGTATCGAACTTCCCTGCGGGGAACTGCTGGAAACAGTGCGCCGTGTTTCTCTCCTTTCCGTGGATAAGAGCACAAATATCAAGCTGAATTTTCGTGAAAACGAACTGGAAGTGGCTTCCAGCGCAGAAGGAGTGGGCGAAGCTCATGAATCGATGACGATCACTTATTCCGGAAGGCCGCTTTCCATTTCCTTTAATCCGGATTTCTTCATGGCTCCCCTGAAGACGATGGCCGGGGATACGGTCATTACGCTGAACCTCATTGATGAAATGAGTCCGGGCGTCTTGAAGATTGGCGATGAGTTCCTGTATGTGCTCATGCCGATGAGATCTCCCAATTGATTTTGGTGGCACAAAATCGTTCATACAGAGGAACAGGCGTCGTGGAGACATGACGCCTGTTTTTTTATTGGCTGAGAGTGAATGGAAAAGAAATGTTATTCACATAAATGTTCTACGTGGAACATTTTTTATTTTCCATTACAGGAAAACTGTAATCTGCCTTGAAAAGACGGAACACCTGAATGGGGCGCGAGGGGCATCACCGGAAACCTCTGCGACGACGGGAGAATGCCATTATCCGGGAATGAGAAGATGCGGGGACAGCAAATATTCAGAGCGGAGAATTGACAAATTTTACTCCGTATCACTCGCCCAGCAGACCCGGAGGAGCGAACAAGTCCGGAGCAAGATGAAAGGGATAAAAACCGGACGCTTGAAGAATGGCTTCACGGACGGAGGATATGGAATTGAAACAGGAATGTTCCACATCCAGAATACGTCCGTCCTTCAATTTAATCATCAATCCGGGTTCTGCCTCATTATTTGGTGTGCATCCTATGCGTTCAATTAATTCCCACGGTATTTCCCTGCGTGAAATGCTGTTGCCCCAGAAGATGGAAGAAGAAGTGATTGTGAGAAAATAAGGCCTGCCCATAATAACGGGAAGCCACAGGAACAGTAAAAGGGCGCCGAGAAGAAAGTTCCACCAGCCGGAACCGAAAAAAGCCCAGGCCAGGCTGCATCCCAGGGTTCCGAGAATTCTCCCTCCCAGCCGATAACTGCGGTAGAAATAATAAGTGTTCATGAGTTGCGAAGTCAATGAAACGTCAAACCGACCATGGAACAATAAGTTCCCGACCGTATTCTATACGCTACCGCTTTATCCCGGCAAAGACAAGATGATAAGTCAGGAAATCCAGTTCAGCATGTCAGGCGGTACGGAACCGCAGGAACGTATCAGGGAAAGAAAATGCTCTTCCATTTCCGGCGGAGGAGAAAAAAGGCCTGGCAAAACTCGGCCTTCGGCAAGTTCCAGAGCTCCCTGGTTATGAAGAGCCAGGGGCGGATCAATGTAACGCATTTGCGTAGGGTCCGGCAGAATAAAATTAAGAGGGCGGCCTTCGTTCAGAAGGCGGTTTTTCGGAATTTCCGGCCCCCATTCATCCTCCACACCCATATTGGCAAGCAGAACGCCGGAAGAGAAAGGCCTGGCCGGGTCAATAAGCCCTGACATGGCATGCCGCTTTCCCGTAGCCGTAACGGCGCAGAAAGCATGCCTGATTGCGTCAGTAAGGGTTTCCCTGTCCGTTGCCGGCACAAAAGAGGCGGAAGCCAGAGGTTTTTTTTCCACGTCCGCTACAATGACATTCAGTTTCCGTCTGAGAGCATGCAGAGCTATTCCACGGCCAACTTTTCCATGTCCAATGACTACCAGAGTCTGTCCCTGTTCATTTTTTATTCCAAGAGATTCCAGAGCCCGGAAAAAACTTTCTCCGGTTCCAAGGCAGGTTTCTATCTGTTTAATCTTTCCGGCGTCCACCATCCACACGGGCTGCGTGCATGCCGCATAGCGTTCCGCACCCGAGCGGGTTAATTCCACATACCCGTAGCGGCTGGGAACATGGCTGAGCGCTCCGGCGCAGTCCATGACCACATCATAAGGTCCGCCTGCCCGTTCCGCTTCCACCACGGGAATTCCATATTGTCCCAATAATACGGCTGTTTCCGAGTCATAGGGCATTACCGGGGAGACCGCTACTGTCAGCTCCGCTCCTGCGGCCAGAAGAGAGGCGTATTTGGCGCAGGTATTCCGGAACACGGGAGAAGCGTCAATAATCCGGCATCCTTCCAGAGGGCGACTTTCCGACCACATTTTATACTGGTGCAGGAGAACGGGAAATTCTTCCTGCCGATAAAAGGGGAACAAATTTTCCAGAATGCGCTCCGGAGATGCAGGCATAACAAAAATCTTAGGGTTTCTCGCAGCAGAGGGTAATCCCTATCCTGTCGTTTTCCCAGAAAAACTTTGTTAAAGAAATATCTTTTGTTTAATAATTTTTAAAAGCTGTAGCCAGTTCAGGGAAGACAAAGTGCTAAGTCATCTATATTCGCTTGCAAGTATTTTATGCGCGTGTCGTGGCATGCCTGAGAACAATCTTTTTAACTGCATTCTTCACCTGTTTGATGCAGAAGTGTTTTCTTTTTGCGTAGAATAAATAGGACAGCAACTGTTAATATGGTCAACATTTCCGACAGACAAAGTGCTAGCCACGCACCGTTCGTTCCCATTGCTTCAGGCAACAGGATAAAGCATGGAATAAGAAAAACAAATCCTCGCAACAGGGCAAACAAATTGGCGAGTTTTACATTTTCCACGCTTTGGTAATAACCGATGAGCATCAGGTTGATGATGAAGAAAACAAATGCCAGGGAGAAATATGGAAATCCCTCAATGGCTATGAGCGCCGCAGTGCTGTCCGGATTGACGAACAAGCCTACCAGAATATGCGGGAACAAAATGAATGCTGCCGTCGTGACTATGCCGCAAACAACGGAGGTAAATAATGCGATCCGTTTTGTATCGGCTACGCGTTTTTTCTCTCCAAGCCCGAAGTTATAGCTGATGATGGGTTGCGCTGATTGCGCTATGGCATTGCCTACCATGAATACGAACGGAAGGTAATAGCAGGCAATGCCGAACGCTCCTACTCCATTATCTCCCAGATATTTCATCAATGTGTGGTTCCCGACGAACATGAGCGTGGCCAGTGTCGCTTCAGTCAGCAAAGCGGAAGAACCGATGCGACATTGGCAGACAATATTAAGGAGGGAGAACCGAAAACTTCTGATGCTCCATTTAATAGGATAAAGCCGCAGTTTATGTGCAAATTTCCATAAATAAATAAGGCCCGTGGCGCCGCTCGCAAACAGTGCTATGGTTGCGGCGAAAGCAGCTCCCGTCAATCCCCAGCCCAATGGAAAGATAAACAGCCAACCGAGTATTACGGTGATGATTGCAGCAATGATATTGCACATCATAGCCAACTTCGGAGCGCCATCCAAACGAATCATGAATAGGCAGACAGAGCACCACATCTGGAATATTAACGAGGGGATGAACCACAACAGGTATTCCCTAACCATGGGGGTAAGATGTTCGGAAGCGCCTAAAAATCGGGCTGTAGCTGATGGATATGCCATCATCAAGGCAGATGGCACGATGGCGGCAATGGTGACGAACAACAAGGCCTGGGTGACATTAAGGCGCGCTGCTCCCAGTTTTCCTTTTGATAGCTGAATGGAAGCGACTACGGATGAGCCTACACCTGCCATGAGCCCTATCCCGGTAAACAGCATCAGCAGGGGAATGCATATATTGATAGCGGCAATGCCATCGCTTCCGATTCCGTGGCCGACGAGTATTCCGTCTACTGCCGTTACTGCCGATATGCTAAGCATCCCGAATAAGGTCGGGATAAAATACTTTCTGAATAATGTGCATACGTCCAGTGTGCCTAAATCAATTGCATTTCTTTTCATATGTGTCTGTTATTCTTACGGCTATTTTTTGCCGGGAAACAAAAAATGCCGGATAAGGTGATTGGTTTTACCCAGTCATCTTATCCGGCATTTTTATTTGCCCTCCGATGAGGATTACAAAACGCTTCTTTTCGTTGTGTGGCCGTAAAAATAGTGCAATAATTTAGGAAATATAATTTTTTTATACGTCATGTTAATGCCTTGGAAAAAATGGGATAGAAAAAAGACTGCTTTCCGGGCAGTCTTTTTAAAACAGTTTGTGTTTTGAAGGGAGCGTTTTCCCGGCAGGCTATTGTTTGCGGCCTCCGGATTCCTGTTGTTGTGCGGGAGGGATTTTCTGCGCTTCCGGCACGGGGAGCGGCGTTTTCTGGATGGTAACGGGCGTTCCTATGCTGGTTTGCCTGTAGAGGATTTCCGCAACATTTCGCGGCAAACGGACGCAGCCATGGGAAACAGGATGCCGCCGAACTTTCCCTACATGCAGGCCCAGCCCCGCGTTGGTAAGACGCTGCCAATAAGGCATGGGAGAGCCGTCAAAACGACCTCCCTCCGGTATGGGATCCGTGGATTCGGCATTGTAGTTGATGCATTTGCCTTCGGCATCATACATTTTGCCGTAGAGGTTGGAAGCATGGTCTTCCTTTTTGGAGATAACGGCGTAGTCCCCCGTTTTGGTCGGATAGGCTTTTACGCCGGAGGAGAGGGGGAAGTCCATGGCGACCAAGCCGTCCACCAGATACTGGCCCCGTTGTTCGTCCAGGCAGACGAAGATTTTTCGGGATTTTTTCGGCTGGCGGTTCAGCAAGGTATCGTCCTTATAGACGTCGTACGTTTTCCGGTAGTCCTTGCGGGCTACAAAATGAGCGTATGTGGAAGGATGAAACGGGTTTTTATATTCCGGAACGGATTTGTCCACGGCACGCGGATCCGGCAGGGCCGCATGGCCCGTGCCGGAGTGGGAACAGGACGCCCACCCCATGAGCACCACGGGGAAGGCGGCCAGAACAAGGAGAGGCTTCATAAGTGGTGGAACCGGGAGGATCCCCCGGATTACTTGGAACGCGGAATCGTCAACTTCTGGTTGATGTGAATCAGATCGGACTTAAGGCCGTTAGCCCTTTTAAGGGCCTTGACAGAGGTGCCGTTCCTGCGGGCGATGGCTCCCAGCGTATCGCCTTTCTTCACGGTGTAGGTGCGGGCCTTGGGAGCGGATTTACGGGAGGAGCTCTTTCTGGCAGCCGTGCTGCGGGAGGATTTGCTGCCGGCCGTGCTCTTCCGCGCGGATGATTTTTTAGTGACGGAAGGCTTGGCGGGGGGATTGTAAGCGTAGCTGGAAGAACTCTGAACCGGGCTGTAATGGCCGGATTCGTAAGCGGGATCAGAGCTTTCCGCGATCCACGGCGGGATTTCGCCGCTGGCCGGTTCCGCAGTGTCGTAACCGGCCGTGGAGGAATTCTGGGTGGAGCAGGAAGAGAGGGGGAATACCAGCGCGGCAGCGCAGGCGCAGGTTAAAATGAATGGCGTTTTCATGTGTGCCCTGTTCATACTAATTTATGATTTCGGATTCAAGGCGGTAGCGCGGATTGTCGGGATTTTTTTTCAGACCTTGCCCAGATTATAAAAGGTTTCCGCATTTCGGGTCGTCACATGGGCCAGATCTTCCAGGTTCATGCCTCTGGCAGCGGCGATGAAACGGGCTGTATGAATGAGATGGGCGGGTTCGTTCATGCGGCCCCGGAGGGGTTCCGGGCTGAGATAGGGGGAGTCCGTTTCCAGCATGATACGGTTTTCCGGGCACCAGTTTGCGGTTTCCGCCACTACGGGGGCGTTTTTAAAAGTAGCCACCCCGGTGAAGGAGACCATGCCGTCCAGTTCGTCAAAGATCCGCATGGCCTGAGCGGTATTTCCGATGAAGCAGTGAAATACGGGACGCACGCGGCCCGCGTAGTTCCGGGCAATAGCCAAGGCGTCCTCAAAGCTCGCGGAGCCTTTCCGGTCCCGCGTATGCAGGACGATATTAAGGCCCAGGCGCTCCGCCAGGTCAAAGTGCCGTTCCAGAAGGTCTTGCTGAAGGCGGTGGAATTGTTCCGTTTCCCAGCCTTGGGGCGCCCCGTGGAAGTAATCCAGGCCCGTTTCCCCGATGGCGGCCAGGGGAACGTCCTGCGCCTTCCGGAAAAGCTGGTCCGCCCAGTCTGCCGGGGCGTCATGGGCATCGTCCGGATGGATGCCCAGCGCACAAAAAACCGCGCCGGGAAACTGGCGCGCCCACGCCGTGTTTGCCTCCCAGTCATCCATCCGCGCCCCCAGCGTAATCATGCGGTCAATGCCTTCCCGGAGGGCATGCTGGACGTAGGTTTCCCTGCGGGACTGGTCGAATTGAGCGGAAGCCAGATGGCAGTGCGTGTCAATAATCATGGTGTAAGGGACTGTGGCGGAACGGATGAAGTTTGTGGATATTTGCCGGCTTTGAAAAGTGCAAACGCAGAGCATGCCTGATTTTTCCTTGCCACGCGGAAGTGAAACGCACAAACTGCCCCGCATGAAATGTACGGCTTTGTGCATGTGCGCCGCCCTGCTGCCGGTGGGCTTCCTGCAGGCAGGAACCCAGCAGATAGAAGCGCCGCAGGAGGGCTCCGTTATCAGTTTCCATCTGGAAAACGATATGTTCGTGGGGGATGATGATAATTATACCAACGGCGTCCGCTTTGCGTGGATGTCCGGCACCACGTCCCGGAGCCATACGTTTTCCGGCATGCTGGGAACAGTGCTGGGCGGCACGAACGCCTCGGATTCCTGGCGGCGGTTCATGGGCATGAACGGTTCCGCCAACCTGCGCCAGCAGTGGGGCCTGGACCTGACCCAGCTCATGTACACCCCGGAGCAGAAGGCCACCTATCCCATCTACAACCAGCACCCCTATGTGGGCAACCTGACGCTGGGGCTGACCTCCCTGGTCAAGAATGAAGACCGGGCCAATTCCCTGGAGCTGCAGCTCGGCACCACGGGCACGAATTCCCTCGCCAAGGGCTCCCAGCATTTCATCCATAAGCTGTGGGGTATGGAGCAATGGCCCGGCTGGGCCAACCAGCTCCCCGGAGAGATGACCGCCAATTTGTTTTTCAAGCGGTATTACCGCCTGCGCGGACTGGAGAAGCGCTACGGCTCCGGTTTTGAAACGGATGCCCTGGCTTACTGGCATGCGGACGCCGGCACAGTAAAGGTGCAGGCGGGGGGCGGCATGTCCTTCCGCTTCGGCTATAATCTGGGCAATACTTCTCCGGAGAACAGCATTCGCGGCGCGACCAGCGCAGCACCTCCCTTCGTTTATAACAGGATGTCCGTTTCCAATTGGGGGTATTACGGTTATATTCATGCTGCCGTGCGAGCCGTGGCTCATGACCTGTATCTGGATGGTACGGTGTTTCGTTCCTCCCCCAAGTATGTGAACAAGTATCCCGTAGTGGGAGAATGGGGTTATGGCTTCGGCCTCCGGTACAAGCGCTCGGAATTGCTTTTCGGCCTGCATTACATGACCAAGGAGTACACCCAGCAGGAATCCATGCAGTGTGTGGGCGTTCTCCAGCTCCGGCATACTTTTTAACGGCTGCGTTTGCAGGCCGTTCATAAACGCAACAGCAGCTTGCAAAGGGCAAGTTTGCTGTTAGAATTAGAATTGCGGATTCGTATGTAACAGGACAATCCGTTTGTGCATATCAACTCCGACACATATTGATTTCATGAGAACGACCAGATCCTGGCTTTTATCCTGTACCGCGCTGGCGGTAGGTTCCGCCATGTGCGGCCTGGGAGCACCGGGCGATTCCGCCCCCGCGCCAGCCCCCACAGGGCTGGAATGGGAACAGGAACAAAACCTGCATTTGAATAAGGAAGCTCCAACCGCCTTTTTCGCTTCTTTCAGCGATTTGCAGTCCGCCTTGAAAGTGCTGCCTGAAAACAGTAAATGGCGCAGGTCCCTGAACGGTCAGTGGAAGTTCCACTGGGCGAAGGATCCCCAGAGCCGCCCGGCCGATTTTTACAAGCCGGATTACGACGTAAAGGACTGGAAGGAGATTAAGGTGCCTTCCTCCTGGCAGACTCAGGGTTACGGCACCCCCATTTATTCCAATCAGCCGTATCCCTTTGAACGCTCCTGGCCTTATGTAATGAAGGAGCCTTCCAACAAGAATTATACGTCCTACAAGGAACGGAACCCCGTAGGTTCCTATCGCCGCACTTTTGAAGTGCCTGCGGACTGGGACGGCAGGGAAGTGTACATGCAGTTTGACGGAGTGGATTCCTTCTTCTACCTCTGGATCAACGGGCAGTATGTAGGTTTTTCCAAAGATTCCCGGAATCCGGCCCGTTTTGACATCAGCCCCTACCTTAAGAAGGGGGAGAACGTGGTGGCCGCAGAGGTGTACCGCCATTCCGACGGAGCATATCTGGAATGCCAGGACATGTTCCGCCTGTCCGGCATTTTCCGCAATGTTTCCATCTTTGCGCTGCCGAAAGTTCACATCCGCGACTTTTTCGCACAGGCCAATCCGGTGGACCAGAGGGATTGGGCTTTGAATATTGACCATGCCAAACCGGGGACCGTGGACGGCGATTGGCGCCTTCAGGTGGATGTGGATGTTCGCAATCTGTTTCCGGCAACGGAAAAGCTGGACGGCTGCACGGTTTCCATGGCCCTGTATGACGCTGCCGGAAAACTGATAGAACCTGTCAAGCCCAAGGATGCGCCATATGACGGCGTGTTGGAAAAGCCCTTGCGCATTACCGGCATGAAGGATTTTAAAACTTCCCTGCTGGGCATTTATTCCAAACCCAGACTATGGTCTGCGGAGGATCCCAACCTGTACACCCTGGTACTGACGCTGAAGCGTGACGGGAAGACGGAAGAAATGGTTTCCTCCCGCGTGGGTTTCCGCAATGTGGTGATTAAGGACAGCGTGTTCCTGGTAAACGGCCAGCCGGTGAAGGTAAAGGGCGTGAACCGCCATGAAAGCCATCCGGAAACAGGGCATTACGTGACTCCGGAGCAGATGGAGGAAGAAGTGCGGATGATGAAACGCGCCAATATCAACCACGTGCGCTGTTCCCATTATCCCGCGGATCCTTATTTTTATTACCTCTGTGACAAGTACGGCATTTACGTGCAGGATGAGGCCAACATCGAGTCCCACGGCTATTACTATGGCAAGGAGTCCCTTTCCCATCCCATTGAGTGGATGCCGGCCCACGTGGACCGCATCATGGCGATGGTGGAGCGCAACAAGAACCATCCCTGCGTGATCATGTGGTCCCTGGGGAATGAAGCCGGCCCCGGCCAGAATTTCCGCAGTGCGGAAAAGATGGTGAAGGCCAGGGATATGTCCCGCCCCACCCACTACGAACGCAATAATGACATTGTGGACCTGGGGTCCAACCAGTATCCGTCCGTGGACTGGACGCGTTCCATGGCGGGCAACAAGGATTTTCCCAAGCCCTACTATATTTCCGAGTACGCACACAACATGATGAACGCCATGGGCAACCTGGCGGATTACTGGGAGGCCATCGAGTCTTCCGACCGCATTATGGGCGGCGCCATCTGGGACTGGGTGGACCAGGGCTTGTACAAGACCCTGCCGAATGGAGAAAAGATGCTCTGCTACGGCGGCGATTTCAACGACCATCCCAATAGCGGCCAGTTTGTGTTCAACGGCACCATCCTGTCGGATCGTACGCCGGAACCGGGTTATTTTGAAGTCAAGCACGTCTATCAGAATATTTCCACATCTTTGACGGACGACGGCAGGATTTCCATTTTCAACAAGAATTTCTTTACGGACCTTTCTCCATACGACATTATCTGGATCCTCACGGAAAACGGCAATGTAGTGGCTGAAGGCAGGCTGGACACGCCTCCGGCCGGTTCCAGAGAAAAGATTGTGGTTCCCATTCCGGACATTCCCCAGTTGAAAAACCGGAAACCGGGGGTGGAGTATGCTTTGCGCATAAGTTACAAGCTGAAGAAGGACAGGGGGTGGGCCAAGAAGGGATATGAATTGGCCTTTGACCAGCTCCAGCTTCCCGTGCAGGGAGATCTGCCTGTGTTCAAGGCTCCTGCGGGCAAAGTCAGCCTCAGCACGGACAAGCATACCGTTTCCGGCAAGGATTTTTCCGTGCAGTTTGACGCGGCCACCGGGGAACTGGCCCAGTTCACGGTAAACGGCAAGCCTCTGTTTAAAACGCCCATGGCGGTGAACGCCCTGCGCGCCGCCTCCAGCAATGAGCCGGGCGTCATGGCCAAAAGCATGGCTAACGGCCTCCGTGAACTGAAGCATGAACTGCTCAGTTACGAAGCCATTGATAACGGCAATAGCGTCACCGTCAAGCAATCCATCAAGGTAAGCGGCAAACAGGCTGAAAACATCAGCGGCTACGGCGATACCAAGACCACCATCACGGCCAGGAAGCAACCCCTGAACGATACGAACACCCATTTCATCAATAATTTGGAATGGACCATCTATGCGGATGGAACTGTCGTCTGCCAGTCCGTACTGCTTCCGCGCGGCAATCCCCTGGAACTGCTGCGCCTGGGATACGAACTCCAGTTGCCGGCGAATATGGACAACGTAGCCTATTACGGGCGCGGGCCGGAAGAAAACTATGCGGACCGCAAGAGCGGCATGCCTCTGGGCGTGTATAAAACGACAGCCTGGGATTCTTTCTTCCCGTACGGCAGACCGCAGGATTGCGGTAACCATGAGGATACCCGCTGGGTGGCCGTTACGGACGACAAGGGGAACGGCCTGCTTTTCGGTTCCGTGGGCGCACCGTTCGCTTTCTCCGCCCTTCCGTATACCACCACGGATTTGATCCTGGCAAACCACCCCGTGGAACTGCCGAAGACGACGGATAAGACCGTGCTGGTTCTCTCTTCCGCCACGCGCGGCCTGGGGGGTGCTTCCTGCGGTCCCGGCCCCATGGGCAGGGACATCATCAAGGCCAACAAGCCCTACCCGATGTCCTTCTTTATGCGGCCCATTACCGCCAAGTCCTACAAGGGGGAAATCCGCGTGCCTGCGGCCCGGCTGGATATGACCATGCTGACCCGCACGGACAAGTATACGGTCAAGAGCGTAACCAGCCAGGAGCAGGGCGAAGCGGACGCCGAATTCGCCATTGATGGTGATCCCGGCACCTTCTGGCACTCTGAATATAATAAAACCGTGACCAAACATCCGCATGTACTGGCCGTGGACTTGGGTAAGGAGCGGGAATTCTCCGGAATCACTTATCTTCCACGTCAGGATGGCAGCAGCAATGGCCGCGTGAAAGATTATTCCGTGGACGTGAGCACGGACGGAGAGAAATGGCAGCCTGCCGCCAAGGGCTCCTTCCCGGACAGTGCTGACCTACAGGAAGTGAAATTCCAGGCTCCCGTCAAGGCGCGTTATTTCCGCTTCTCCGCCCTTAGTGAGGCGCAGGGGCGGGATTACGCCGCCGTAGCGGAACTGGATATCATTCCCGTTAAGAAATAACTCCTGCGGTTTTTACCGTTTGAACAGGCGCCCCGCCGCTCTTTCCGAGTGCGCGGGGCGTTTTATTGCCGGGCTCCATGGGTTTCCTGGAGGGAAAATGCAGAAGAAGATGAAGGATGAACAATTGGCAGAACAAAAAAACCCTGTACGGAAAATACCCGTACAGGGGTTTGATGAAAAGGGAAGCTTCTATTTCCGTTTACGGCGTACCATCAGGGCCGTCAAACCCAGCAAGCTCATGGTGGCTGTCGCGGGTTCCGGGATCAAAAGCTGGATGGTATTGTTTTGCAGATTGATGTTTCCCAGGATGCATTCGGTGTAGTAGTCAAGCTCGTTTGTTAGAGCCTGCTCCTTGGTCGTAAGCCACAGATCGAACGTCTCGGTGCCGGATATATCTATATTATCGTAATTAAGCAGACTGTCGCTGGATACGTCTTTAAAGACAAAAAGAGCTGTTTCTCCATCCTGTCCCGTCACCATTAGATAAACCGGGGATGTCAGGGAAGAAGAGTAATCTCCGGACAAGTTAAATCTGCCGTCAGCGACGCCGCCATTTTGCTCTTCCGGTATATTTGTCAACGCGCTGGTGAAGTTGTTCTGCATGCTCATCAGATCACTGTATTTCAGTTGATCCTGTGCATACGAATTGCCTTGGAAGTTCCATCGGCTGGTGGTCATATCATAACTCCAAGTACCGCTGCTGAAGGTGCCTAAAATGGCATTGCCTGCATTCAGCGGTTCTCCGAGAGAATTGATTAGGGAATATGCGGAGGAATCGTCATTGCTGATATTGAAACTGTCCGCTAAGGCAATTTCTCCAGAAAAGAGAGCGCAGGCGGTGAAAGCATTGGTGAAAAGGGAGCGATAGAACATGGCTGGTTATTTGTTGGTTTGATGTTTGCTGGACACCGTGATGTAGGAAGGTGTCTTGGAAGATTCGTAGTAGATGGAAAAAACTCCGCTGAAGGGGATATTGGAAACATCCTCTCCATTGTCCTGACGTTTCCAGGAACCGTTGTTGTTGACGACCTTGACCATGGCATTTTTGTCATCTGCGGGAATGTTGATGACGGCGTCATCAGGCAATTGCAAAGCTATTTCAGCCAAAGTCTGGGAAAGGGGCAGGCGAGTGTGAAGAAGGGAATTGAATGTGGGAACGACCAGCTTCTGATTCTTCAGGGATACTTCCCCAATGACCACAGCTGTAACATCGGAACCAGCTTTGCGCGTAATGGTCAGGGGTTCATGGCTGAACACCGGCATATTGCCGATATTTTCCGTAGATCCCCTTCTTCTCCATTCATTTCCAGAATAATAAGCGGCAAGCTTGGTGGTTGCCGAATTAAAGATATTAACCGTGTCTGCAGACATGGCGGAGCCGCTTTTCAGGCCAAACTGGTTGTCTTCTCCAAGAATATCATCCAGAGTGCGCGCCTTGCGCAGGACATATGAATCGGGGGGAGTGCCCTTGTTTACCAGATCAGAAAGAAGGCGGTCATCCACTTTAATGGAATGCTCCGTCCAGCTGGCGCCCGGTTTTTTCCAACCATCCCGGTTTAAGGGAAGAGCTATAACTTCATTGCCGAAGTGAAGAACCAGCACATAGGCGGAGTTTTCATTCATCAGGTCGTTGAAATTAACGTCCGGGTCCGTGATGGTGACTTTATTACCGGAAATGGTAATGTTGCCTTCTTCAAGGGTGTGCTGTACCAAGGCTTCCGGATGCACCCCTAAACCCAGATAACCCGTTGCTTTGGCGTACAGGGTTGTCTGGATATAGCCGCAGGGCGTACTGTAAGCCGTTTCCGCATGCAGGGAGGCGATTGTTGCCGGAAGCAACGCGCATGCGCAGAGAGAGGCTGGCAGACAATGTACCGGATTGATAAACATTAACCCATTAAGAAGAAAGGAAATCGTTTGTCAATTAGGAAAGGGGGAAACATTCCCGTTTTTCATTTGTCAGACTTTTCCCCGGATGGAGGAAGCTTTCAGGTTTGTCCGGGGGATGGCCCCGGGATTTGAAGCGCAGGAAGGGCTGCCGCCGCTTTTTTCAATGCCTCCGGAACAGTAACTTCCAATGGCTGGACACAGGAAAAACAGGACGGAGGCAGGGTGGTAGAGATACGGTGCGGAACCTGGAAGGGGAAAATCATGAAAAAAAGATTTCAGGAATGCTTGGCAGAGGAAGGGGTGGGGAGAGCCTGAAAACAGGGGAGAGGATTTAATAAAATTTTAATGTTTTTTCCGGGTTGTTTTATTTGCGCCCTGAACGTTCTTCCATTAGGTTGATTCCAACATTCAAGCCGGATATCATTCCGATTCCTCTTTTCATGTTTTCAGAAACGCATTCGGACAGCCAGCGGGCGGACAGGATTCTGGCCTCCATCCGGAGGGAGGAAGCCCGTCCCGGCCGCGGCTTGCTGAAAATCTTCTTTGGCATGGCGCCGGGAGTAGGCAAAACATGCGCCATGCTGGAGGCGGCCATTCAGGCGGCGGACAAGGGCGTGCAAGTCATTATTGGCGTGGCGGAATCCCATGGGAGGGAAGATACGATGCGGCTCATTGGCAGGCTGCCGCGCCTTCCCATGAAAAAGATGGTTTACCGGGGAGTGGAAATGGAGGAATTTGATTTGGAGGAGGCATTGCGCGTGAAGCCCCAGCTTATTCTGGTGGATGAACTGGCGCATACCAACGTCCCGGGAATGCGCCACAGGAAACGCTATCAGGACGTGGAGGATTTGCTGGCCGCGGGAATAGACGTTTACACCACGCTGAACGTGCAGCATCTGGAAAGCCGTTCCGATACCGTTCACGACATTACAGCCGCCCCCGTGCAGGAAACCGTGCCGGATTCCGTATTGGCGGAGGCGGATTGCATCCAGCTGGTGGACATTACTCCGGATCAGCTGCGGACGCGCCTTCGGGAGGGGAAAGTGTACAGCGCTCCCCAGGCTTCCGCCGCTCTGGATCATTTTTTCAAGGAGTCCAATTTGACGGCCCTCCGGGAACTGGCCCTGCGCATCGTAGCGGAGAAGGTGGATCATGAACTGACGGAGGTGCGTACCATTTCCGGGGACCGCTCTATCTGGCGCAGCGGGGAACGTCTGATGGTGGCGGTAGGCCCCAGCCCGTTTTCCGCCCGGCTGGTACGCTGGACGCGCCGCATGGCTTATGCCCTGAACGCTCCGTGGATAGCCCTTTCCGTGGATACGGGCGTACCCTTGCCTCCTGAACAGCAGCAGCGGCTGGACGCCAATCTGGAATTGGCGCGGCGGCTGGGCGCGGAAGTGGTCGTGATGCCCGGTTCCGATTTGGCGGAAACGCTGCTCCGCATGGCTTTTTTAAGAAATGTCAGCCAAATTGTGGTGGGCAAACCGCAGGAAAGCTACCTGTGGGGCCTGGTGCGGCCCATATCCCTGGTGGATAAGCTGGTGAAGGGAAGCGACCAGATTGATATTTACGTGGTTCCCGCCGCTTCGGGACCGGGCCGTAACCGTTGGAAGAGCTGGCACCGGAAAACGGAGAAAGATGGCCGGGATTACTGGCTGGCCGCAGGCGTGACAGCGGCCGTCACGGGTGCCGGCCTGCTGGTTTCCGCATTTACCGGTTATTTTGCTCCCGGTTTCCTGTATTTGGCCGGAGTAGTGGGCCTGGGCTTTTTCATCCGTTCCCGCTGGGCCATGCTTCTGGCCGCGGCGCTGAGCGTCCTGTTGTGGAACCTGCTGTTTATTCCCCCGGTGATGACGTTCAAGATAGAGCGGCTGGAGGACGCCTTGATGTGCTTCTTTTTCTTTTTGGTGGCCCTTTCTACGGGACGGCTCACTTCCCGCCTGAGGATCCGCGAGCGGGAAGAACGGGAACGGGAAAAAAAGACCAATGCCCTGTTCCTGTATTCCCGGGCCATTGGATCCGCTTCGGACGTGCCTTCCCTCATTTCCGTAGCGGCGGGACAGATCAGCCAGATTATGGGGGTGCGCCTGGCTGTCATGACGCCGGAAGGAGGCGGCGGTAAGCTGAGGCTTTGGGAGACCGGCGGAGAGTACGCCATGGATGAGAAGGAATGGAGCGTGGCAGTCTGGTGTATGGAACACCGCCGCCCCGCAGGAAGGTTTACGGATACGATCCCGGTAGCGGAAGGGTTTTACCTTCCCATGATGTCCGGGGAGCGTTGCATGGGCGTACTGGGCGTAAGGCCAGAGGAAGGGGAGTGCCTGACGGCCGGGCAGAAGGATTTGCTGGAAAGCATGGGAGCGCAGCTGGCCATGGCGCTGGAGCGTGAAGAATTGAGGGCGGAACGGGCGCGTACGCGGCTTATGGAAGAATCGGAAAAACTGCACCGATCCCTGTTGGACAGTGTTTCCCATGAGTTCAAAACGCCTTTGGCCGTGATTGAGGGCGGCTGTGAAAAATTGGCCGGACGTGCCGTGTCCGCACCGGAGGAGCGGGAAGAATACGGGGAAATTTTACTGGCCGCGCGCCGTCTGCGCCGCCTGGTGAAGAATTTGCTGGATGTGAGCCGCCTGGAATCCGGCGCTTTGAAACCCAAACTGGACTGGTGCGATCTGGGGGATGTTATTGAAGGGGCTCTGGCTGCTACCAGGGAAGCACGCCGGAATCATCCCGTGTCTGTTTCCCTGCCGCCGGACTATCCGCTGGTGAAGGCGGATTTTTCCCTGATGGAACAGGTACTGGTCAATCTGCTGTTGAATGCCTGCGTACATACTCCTGAGGGAACCCCTGTTACGTTGCAAGGTGGTGCCGACTCCGTGCGCGGCCAGGTCTGGCTGGATATTCATGACATGGGGCCGGGCATTCCTCCCGAACGGGCGGAAACCATTTTTGAACGTTTCCGGACGACGCGGCCCGGTGGTTTGGGCCTGGGGCTCCCCATTGTGCGCGGGTTCATGGAAGCTCAGCGCGGTGCCGTCTCCCTGGTTCCCGTTTCCGCCGGAACATGTTTCCGGCTTGTCCTTCCCCTGGTGGAGCACGATAGTGTTCCTGAAGAGTAATTCCTCCTGCCTCATGAGCAACTTTCCTGCAGATATCCTGATTATTGACGATGAACGGCAGATACGCCGTCTTCTGAACCTGACGCTGACCGGCGCAGGCTACCATGTCCGCGAGTGTGAAAACGGGCAGCTTGGCTTGAGTGAGACCGCTCTGAAGCGGCCGGATGCCATTATTCTGGATCTGGGGCTTCCGGACATTAACGGCTTGGAAGTGCTGAAACAGCTTCGGGAGTGGACTCAGGTTCCTATCCTGATTCTAACGGCTTGGGACAGGGAGGATGAAAAGGTGGATGCCTTGGATGCCGGGGCGGATGATTACTTGACCAAGCCGTTCAGCGGCCGTGAATTGCTGGCGCGCCTGCGCGTGATGCTTCGGCGCAATCGTCCGGACCGTGAGCCGTCCGTATTCCGGCTGGGTCCCATTGTCGTGGATCTGAGTTCCCGGCGCGTGGAGAAGGGGAAAGAGGAAATTCATTTAACCTCCAAAGAGTACGGAATTCTGCGCCTGCTTCTGCTCCATCAGGGCAAGGTGATGACCCACCGCCAGCTGCTCCGTGAAATTTGGGGCCCCCAGCATGAGGAGGACACGCACTACCTGCGGGTGCACATTGCCCACCTGCGCCAGAAGCTGGGGGATTCCGATCCGGAAAACCGCATTATCCGCGCGGAGTCCGGCCTTGGTTACAGAATTGTGGCGGATGGAGCCGAGTAGCCCTTGTCCCGTTTTACTGGGCTGGAAAAAATAGCGGCACATTATCTGCGGCAGCCGGGAAATATATTTTTTCATAACGGTTGGAGAATGTGGCTTAACTTCACGCAGTCCAACATGCTGTGTAGGATCCAAGACGTATTCAATACGTCTTTATGAAGATCAAGTACAACGCAAGAAACGTAGGAGCCGCAGCCCTGGGCTGCGCCATGATAGCAGGAACCGTCTGCACAGGAGAGGAAACGGTTTCTCCGTCGATAGCCTCCCTGACAAACATGCAGGAGGCCGCCATACCTTCCACAGACACGGATTGGGCCTTTTCCTTCTCGGCGGGGTGGTCCAGTAAGTACGTAACGGAAGGTCTGGACTGCCTGCCGGGCAGCGGCATCTGGGAAGTGGCTCCGAGCATTTCTTGGAAGAATCTTACGTTCAGCGCCTGGTATGCCGGAGGAGATTCCGCCAATTACGATGAACTGGACCTGGTTCTGGGTTATGCCTGGAATCTGGGGAAGTGGACTGTCAATCCCTGGTATGAGCACCAATTCTATTTTACGCAGGATTATAATGTGGCCAATCCGGCGCTGACGGTCTCCTATGCCGTAACGGATTGGATGGCTGTAGGAGCGGAAACCCAGGTGAAAGTGGAACACCAGGATTTTGAAGCCTATTACAGCGCCTTTGTGCGGTTGGAGTGGTCCCCCCTGGAAAATGTGACCGTGGTTCCCATGGTCAGGTACGGGTACAACGGCGGTTATAACGTGGACTATGATGACGGCTCCAACTGCATTGACTGGAGCCTGGGCGTGACATGGCGGTTTGCAGAACATTATACGCTTTCCGGCTCCGTCAATTATTCCCAGGCGGCTACGGTGCTACGTCACAGGGATGCCGGAGACGAATTCTGGGTGGGATTCCGCCTGGGCGTGGAGTTTTAACGGCGCACCGGCGTTAAAAAACGGGCTTCCGGAGAGGAATTAATAATTTCTTAATGTCCGGAGGCCCTTTGTTAACTACCCGGAATTTCCAGAATACGCGTAGAGTTGCGTTGTGTCCTCGCACGACTTGTTAATCATTGTCCTGTTCATAGGCATACTGGTCTCTTTCACCCCGTTTCTCGGAAAATGGCTGGCAAGTGTTTTGATGGGAAGGCAGACATGGCTTTCCCCGGTTCTGGGTCCCGTGGAGCGCTGCGTCTACCGTATGGCCGGAGTGGACCCCACCCGCGAAATGGACTGGAAGAAGTATTTGACGGCCGTTCTTTTGTTTAACGCCGCTGGATTCCTCGTCCTTTTCCTTTCCCTGCTGTGCCAGAAATGGCTGCCTCTGAATCCCGCCGGAACTGAAAATATGCGGTGGGATATAGCCTTGAATACAGCCATCAGCTTCGTGACCAACACTAACTGGCAGTTCTATTCAGGGGAAGGGCCGGAAGGCGTCAGTTATTTTGTTCAAATGACCGGGCTGGGCGTGCAAAATTTCGTCAGCGCCGGTACGGGAATTGCCGTCATGTCCGCCCTGATCCGCGGGCTGGAAAGGAGATGCGCTTCTACTCTGGGGAACTTCTGGACGGATCTGACGCGCAGCACGTTGTATTTTCTGGTCCCTGTTTCCACGGTCATTGCTCTTCTGCTGGTCTCCCAAGGTGTGGTGCAGTCCTTTGACGGACCCATTGCCGTGCCGGGCATGGATGGCGTGGAACAGATGATACCCAGTGGCCCGGCGGCATCCCAGATAGCCATCAAACAGCTCGGAGCAAACGGCGGCGGCTTTTTCGGGAACAACAGCACGCATCCTTTTGAAAACCCCACGCCCTTCAGCAATATGGTTGAAATGCTCTCCCTGCTTCTGGCCGGCTGCGCCTGCCCATACGCCTATGGCGTCATGATCGGAAAAAAGAGGCAGGGGTGGATTATCTTCGGAGCCATGATGATTCTGCTTGTGGCGGCCATTGTCTTGTCCCAGTGGGCGGAACATGTGGGAAACCCGCTTTTCCCGGGCATGGAAATGCTGGAAGGCAAGGAAGTGCGCCTGGGCGTTACGAACAGTTCCCTCTGGTCCGTCGCTACGACGGCATCTTCCAACGGGTCCGTGAACTGCATGCATTCCAGCATGTCCCCGCTGGGCGGCGGGATTGCCCTGTTCAATATGCTGCTGGGTGGGGTAATTTTCGGAGGTCTGGGCTGCGGCTTGTACGGCATGCTGATGTTTGCCATGATTACCGTGTTCCTGTGCGGTTTAATGGTGGGGCGAACCCCTGAATTCCTGGGCAAAAAAATGGGAACCCGGGAAGTGTGCTGCTCCATGGTGGGCATCCTTCTGCCCGGCATGGCCGTCCTGGTCATGAGCGGCCTGGCCGCCGCTACGGAAGCCGGGCGGGCATCCATCTGCAATGCCGGCCCCCACGGGCTGACGGAAATCCTGTACTGCTTCGGTTCCCAGGCCGGGAATAATGGAAGCGCCTTTGCTGGTCTGGCTGCAGGGGATACGCCTTTTTATTCCCTGCTGGGCGGGTTGGCGATGCTGCTGGCCCGCTTCGGAACCATTATTTCGGTGATGATGATTGCTGGCAGCATGGCATCCAGGAAAACCGCTCCGCCGGCCCAGGGCACCATGGGGACGGATAACCTGATGTTCATGGTTCTGCTGGTAGCCGTCGTGCTGGTTGTAGGAGCCCTCACCTTCTTCCCGGCCCTGGCTTTGGGACCTATTCTGGAGCATTTGCTCCTGTATTCGGGAGCCATGCTTTAAGGCGTATTAGCCGATAATCCGGATGTTTATGATCATGAAGGAGAAAAAGAGTCAATCCTGGTATGACGGAGACATGTTGAAAACAGCTTTCCTGAATGCGCTGCGCAAATTTGACCCGCGCGTCCTGTCTAAAAACTTCGTGATGTTTATCACGGCTGCCGGCGCCCTGATGGCAACGATTGCCCTTATCAGGGATTTGGCTGCCGGGCAACCCTTCGGCTTTACTTTGCAAATCGCGCTCTGGCTCTGGTTCACCGTGCTCTTCGCCAACTTTGCGGAAGCGCTGGCGGAAGGCCGGGGAAAGGCGTATGCGGACGCCCTGAAAGAAATGCGCGTTTATGTGAACGCCCGTTTACTGACGGACAAGGGAACGGAGGAAATCGTCTCCGTTTCCGAATTGCGCAAAGGGGACAAAGTGTTGTGCGAGGCCGGGGATATCATCCCCCTGGATGGAGAGGTGATAGAAGGCATCGCTAGCGTGGATGAATCCGCCATTACCGGGGAATCCGCTCCGGTCATCCGTGAAAGCGGGGGGGACCGCAGCGCTGTAACGGGAGGAACCCGTGTAATCAGTGACGGCATTGTTATCCGTATTACCGTGGAACCGGGCCATACGTTCCTGGACCGCATGATTTCCATGGTGGAGGGGGCCAGCCGGCAGAAAACGCCCAATGAAACCGCTCTGGGTATCTTGCTGGTGGCGCTGACCATTGTTTTTCTTGCCGTGGTTCTTTCCCTTCCCGCCATGGCCGGATACATTGAGGATTCTGCCCGGGCGCTTGGCTTCAGGGCGGAGGGCCGTATTTCCCTGCCCATCCTGGTCTCTCTTCTGGCATGCCTGATTCCGACGACGATCGGCGGATTGTTAAGTGCCGTTGGTATCAGCGGCATTGACCGGCTTGTGCGCCGGAATGTGCTGGCTGTGTCCGGGCGCGCCGTGGAAGTAGCCGGGGACATTGATGTGCTGATGCTGGATAAAACCGGAACCATCACCTTCGGCAATCGAATGGCGAACGAATTCCTGCCTGCACCCGGGGTGGATGACCTTCAGCTGGCGGAAGCCGCCCAGCTTGCTTCCCTGTCCGATGAAACGCCGGAAGGCCGCAGCATCGTGGTGCTGGCTAAAAAACAGTTTGGAATCCGGGGCCGCCATATGGACGCGGACCATATTGTTTTTATCCCGTTTTCCGCTTCCACCCGAATGAGTGGCGTGGATATTGCGGAGCACGACGGCCGTCCGGTCGTTTCCATCCGGAAAGGAGCGGCGGAAAGCGTGGCGCAGTGGGTGAAAATCCGGGGCGGAACTTTCCCGCAAGAGGTGGAAATGATGGTGCAGAATGTCGCGCGTGTCGGCGGTACGCCGCTGGTAGTGGCCCGGGGAAAAGACGTGCTGGGGGTCATTTATCTGAAAGACATCGTCAAGGGCGGCATTAGGGAACGCTTTGCCCGGCTCCGGGCCATGGGCATCCGGACTGTCATGGTGACAGGGGACAATGCCCTGACTGCCGCATCCATTGCGGCGGAAGCCGGCGTGGATGACTTCATGGCGGAAGCTACGCCTGAGATGAAGCTGGCGCGCATTCGTGAGGAACAGGCTGCCGGCCGCCTGGTGGCCATGACCGGGGATGGAACTAATGACGCTCCCGCCCTGGCCCAGGCCGATGTGGGTGTGGCGATGAACACCGGAACGCAGGCCGCCCGGGAGGCGGGCAACATGGTGGACCTGGACAGCAATCCGACCAAGCTGATTGAAATCGTAGAAATCGGCAAGCAAATGCTGATTACCCGCGGCGCGCTGACCACCTTTTCCTTCGCCAATGACGTAGCCAAATACTTTGCCATCATTCCCGCCATGTTTGCCGGCCTCTTTGTGGCTGACGGCATGGTCAGTGGACCTCTTTCCGCCCTGAACATAATGGGCCTGAATTCCCCGCAAAGCGCCATTCTCAGCACTGTGATTTTTAATGCCCTGATCATCGTAGCGCTGATTCCGCTGGCCTTGAAGGGGGTTTCCTACCGTCCAGTGGGAGCGGCCTCCCTGCTGAAGCGCAATATCCTCATTTACGGGGTGGGCGGCCTGATTGCTCCTTTCATGGGCATCAAGCTTATTGATATGGTCATCAATGCATGGCGCCTTGTTTGAACAATCCAATCCTAACCTGCTGAATTATCATGAAGTGGACATTTCCCAATCTGCGCCTGTTTCTGTCTCTGGCCGTCATTACCGGCGGCATTTACCCTTTGGCCGTTACGCTGGTCAGCCTGATTTTTTTCCCTCATCAGGCGCATGGTTCCCTAATCCGGAATGAACGGGGGGAAATTATCGCTTCGGAGCTTGTCGCACAGCCTTTTATCTCCGCCAAATATTTCTGGCCCCGGCCCTCTGCCGGAGAATACGCTACCATGCCTTCCGGAGCCAGCAACCTCTCCTGGACTTCCGGGAAGCTGGTCAGAACGGTGGCGGAGCGCAGGGCGGCTCTGCTGAAAGCCCACAACCTGCCGGAGAAAACGCCTGTCCCTGCGGACATGCTTTTTGCTTCCGGCAGCGGTTTGGAGCCTTTCATCTCTCCGGAAGCGGCGGAATTGCAGTTGAACCGTGTTGCCTCCACGCGCGGAGTACCTCCGGAAAAAGTCCGGAAACTGGTGTCTGCACACTTCGTCCGGGGTGGAATTCTGGGGGAAAACGTAGTCAACGTGATGACTCTGAACGCCGCGCTGGATACATTGTTCCCGATGAGCGGGATGTAATTGACCGCCCCGGTCCGGAAAATATCCTGGCGGAAAAATCGTCCGGCATCAGCCGGTGCCTTGGTTCCGCGTCTTTCTCCGGTTACCGGGGCGGTTTTCTTATTGGATTTTTGTCAGTTTGGCCTAATCTGTTGAAAAACAGAGACAACAAATTGGTCGGCGTTCGGTATGCTGCCGGATAATCCTTTCAGAATGCAGCAATAGGGGGGCGACATCCTCTCGTTAGTTTTATTAGGCTGATATGAAGTTTCTTCAGCCCCAAATGCGGCTGTTTACAAATAGTCCTCCCTTGGCGGTGTGAACACATCGACAACCTCTCCGCTTTCCATCACCTCAAAGGAATGAGGCGTATTGCCCGGTATGGCGTAGCTGTCCCCTGCATGAAGCAGCACTTCAATATTCTCCTCCGGCATTTCCATGTTCAGGCGGTATTCGCCTGAAATGACGTACCCGCATTGTTCATGCGGATGTTGGTGGGTGGAGGCGAAGTTACCTTTCACATAGTTCATCTTTGCTACCATTGATTTCTCTCCGACAGCGAGCGAATCCAGTGAAACGCCCTTGAACACTTTCTTCGATGCGTCTTCCTTGCGAACGATGACTTTATTATTTTTTATGATTTCCATATCAATACGTTATCTTCAGTTCCATCTGGATGTTTCCGCGTTCGTATGCCGGGTGATTTTCCGTAAGTTCCTTGAATCCCAGCTTTTTATATGTATGTATGGCAGGCTTGAGCAGGGTGTTGCTTTCAAGAAAAAGAATTTTCGCCTTCATGTCCTTTGCTTTGTCTATGGCTGCATGGCAAAGTATTTCCCCGATGCCTTTGCCCTGCGCATGAGGGTGAACGGCAAGTTTCGCCAGTTCATAATCATATACCGGGTCATCCATTTTGCAGAGGGCACAAACTCCGACGGGCTTCCCCCTGTAAAGGGCTACAAAGATAAAGCCTCCTTTGTTGATAATATATTCCTGCGGATGATCAAGATAGTCCAGATCGTGCGGTTCTATCTTCCAATGTTTTGTAATCCACTGTACGTTAAGTGATTTAAACGTATTTTTGTAACACGGTTCGTAAGGAACTACCCTGATATGCTCCCTTTCCCTCATTTTCCGGGCTTCTTTGACCCGTTGCAGCAGGCTCTTCTCAGCGAGCCGGTCTTCCCATTCGCCGATAGCTCTCCACAAATCATGGCGCGTTTCCTTGGAAATATCCTCTACGGCGACCTCCACGTCTTTGCAAAGCTCTGTCAGCATGGCGGCGACCCTTTTTCCATGTGGAGACAGGGCGATGACGGTGCGTCTCTTGTCCTTCTGGTCTTCAAGGCCTTTCACCAACCCTCTTGCCGTCATTTCTCCAACGATATTGCTCACGGATGGATGACTGTGCCCTATTTCCTTCGCTATGCCCGTTATTGTTTTCTCTTTCCCGTCGGCCAAAACGAAAAGCAGGGGAAACCACTTTGGCCTTATGTCAATGCCGTATAATTCATAAATTTGACTTGCATCAGACGTCACTGCATCCGTCAGCATGCGCAGCCTGCTTCCAATGGCTATTTTACCTGTCCTATCGAAAAAATCCATATCTTTCCGTTATTGAATACGTAATTGATTACATAACTAATATGCCATTATCATGCGAGCAAGCATTTTTTCACATTTTAGTTTTCTTGCAGGTGGGGAATATCGCTGTATCCATCAATGGAATGGAAAAATCCGTCTTCTGTCAGTCGGGTAGGCCGCGGACGTGGTATTTTGCATTGCCGCCCTTGCCCACGCGATTATTTTGGAGCATGGGCAAGGGCTATTCCTGCGTTTCTATCCGGTACGGGGCTGCCGTTCTTTCCGGAAATATTTTCCTTGGCGTTCAGGATTTTACACTGTTGCCGGGATACCGGATGCGCCAGCCCCATGGGAAAGCGGGACAGGATTTCCTTGTCAGGGAGGACTCTCCAATAATCCGTTGAGCGTGCAAGTGATATTGCGGGGAATCCGGAGGGGCAAAAAATTTTTAGATAACGGGAAAAATCCTGTTTTTCCATTCAACGGTTGGAGTTATTCTTATGTCTAAAATACCAACATACCATGCTTAACAATCTAACAACAAAATTTCAGGAAGCGCTGATGCAGGCGCAGCAAACTGCAGGACGGCTTGGAAAACCGGAAATCTCCTCTCTGGACGTTCTGGTGGCGTTGCTGGAGCAGGAAGGCGGAATTCTTTCCCCTATTCTCCGCAAGGCCTCTTGCGACCCGGGGTTGCTTCTCCAGGCGGCCCAGAGGGAAGTTTCCCACGAACCTACCCAAAGCGGTGCCACCACCCAGCCCCAGATGGGGCGTGACCTGGCTACGGTAATGCAGGCTGCGGAAGAAGAACGCAAAAAGCTCAAAGATGACTACCTCAGCGTGGAACATTTCATGCTTGGTGCGTTGGACACGCAAAACAAAGTGCACCAGTTGACGGACACCTTTGGCCTGACCAAGGATAATTATCTGGCCGCCATGAAGGAAGTGCGCGGCAACCAGCGCGTGACGGACGACAATCCGGAAGGCAAATACCAGACGCTGGAAAAATATGGAACGGACCTGACGGCCCGCGCCCGTGCCGGTAAAATTGACCCTGTTATCGGCCGCGATACGGAAATCCGCCGTGTTTTGCAGATTCTTTCCCGCAGGACGAAAAACAATCCTGTCCTGATCGGGGAACCCGGCGTTGGTAAAACCGCCATTGCGGAAGGTTTGGCGCGGCGCATAGTCAACGGCGACGTGCCGGAAAGCATGCGCAACAAGCGCATTGTTTCGCTCAACATCGGATCCATGCTCGCCGGGGCCAAATATCGCGGCGAATTTGAAGAGCGCTTGAAATCCTTCCTTAAGGAAGTAACGGATTCCAACGGTGAAATCATTCTATTTATTGATGAGCTGCACACCATCGTAGGCGCGGGCGCCAGTGAAGGGGCGGTGGATGCGTCCAACCTGCTCAAACCCGCCCTGGCCCGCGGGGAACTGCGGACCATCGGCGCGACGACACTGGACGAATACCGCAAATACATTGAAAAGGATGCGGCTCTGGAACGCCGGTTTCAGCCCGTCATGGTCTCCGAGCCCAGCGTGGAAGATACCATTGCCATCCTGCGCGGCCTGAAAGAACGCTATGAAGTTCACCATGGGGTGCGTATTACGGACGCTGCCATCGTGGCGGCCGCCACCCTTTCCGACCGTTATATTTCCGACCGTTTTCTGCCTGACAAGGCAGTGGATCTGGTGGATGAAGCGGCAGCCCGCCTCAAAATTGAGCTGGACTCCATGCCCACGGAAATTGACCAGATTGAACGTGAAGCCATGCAGCTTGAAATGGAGCGGCAGGCGCTGGCGAAGGAAGAAGACGCCGACAGCAAGGCGCGTTTGGAAAAAATCACCAAGGACCTGGCCGATTTGAAGGAAAAATCCGGTTCCATGATTGCCAAATGGAAAAGTGAAAAGGAAGTGCTGGACGCCGTCCGCAGGGAACAGGAAAAAATAGAAGCCCTCAAGCTGGAAAGTGAACGGGCCAAACGGATGGGTGATCTGACCCGCGCATCGGAAATCACCTATGGCGAACTTCCGGAGGCCCAGCGCGCCCTGGCGGAAGGCAAGGAAAAGCTCAGTAAAATGCAGAAGGAAGATGGAGGGCTGCTGAAGGAGGAAGTCACGGAAGGAGACATCGCCAAAGTGGTTGCCACCTGGACCGGCATTCCCGCCGCCCGTCTGCAGGAAGGGGAGCGTGCCAAGCTGGTGCACATGGAAGAACGTCTGGGCGCCCGCGTAATCGGGCAGAAACAGGCCGTTAAGGCCGTATCCGACGCCGTGAGGCGCGCCCGCGCCGGGTTGCAGGATGAAAACAGGCCCATTGGCTCTTTCCTGTTCCTGGGACCCACCGGCGTCGGCAAGACGGAGCTCAGCAAGGCACTGGCGGAATTCCTTTTTGACAATGAAAACGCCATCGTCCGCATTGACATGTCCGAATACATGGAAAAACATTCTGTTGCGCGCCTCATCGGGGCGCCTCCCGGATACGTGGGGTATGAAGAAGGCGGTCAGCTCTCTGAGGCCGTGCGGCGCCGTCCGTACTGCGTGGTTCTCTTCGATGAAATTGAAAAGGCCCACCCGGATGTCTTCAACGTATTGCTCCAGGTATTGGACGACGGCCGTATTACGGACGGCCAGGGGCGTACGGTTGACTTCCGCAACACGGTCATCATCATGACCTCCAACATCGGCAGCCAGTATATCCTCAATGAAGCCAATGCGGAACAGCGGGAAGCCAAGGCCCTGGAGGCGTTGCGAGGCCACTTCCGTCCGGAATTCCTGAACCGCATTGATGAAATCATCATCTTTGACCGGCTCACGGCGCAGGAACTCAAGGGCATTGTGGACATTCAGCTTCAGCGTGTCCGCAGGCGCCTGGAAGCCAAAGGCCTGTTTTTGCGCATGACTCCGGAAGCTACGGCTTTGGTGGCGGATCACGGTTTTGATCCTGTTTATGGAGCCCGGCCTCTCAAGCGGGCCATCCAGCATGATCTTCTGGACCCGCTCAGCCTTAGACTTCTGGAAGGGGACTTCCCGGAAGGAACGGAAATCGTGGTGCGGGAAAAAGGCGGCAAACTGGACTTCACCAAGGAGAAAAAATAACTGAAAAGCATGCTTGCCGGCGTGTTGCCGGAAGCGGACAGGGGCGCGGCGTTAGCTGCGCCCCTGTTTATTGCTCCAATGGTGCGGAAAGGCCGCATATGGAATCTGCGCACTCCCATTTCTTCTTCTCGGAATAGGCACGGTTTCCGTTCAAATCTGCGCTGAGCCGGAATATTCCGGCATAACGAAGTAGAAATTGTGGAAAGAACTCGGCATATAAGAGCTGCCTTCATCAGTTTGGGAACCCGGCTACGGAATCGAGGCTTCCTTGCAAGTGGCGGAGATTGTCTGAGTTTCTCTCGAAGAAAGGTGGGGTACAAGAGCAGGGAAGAGAGGGACGTTCAAAAAAAGATGCGGTGGAAAGAGGCAGTATGAC